>JAESFV010000068.1_pt1 | contig 228039 bp, 202 predicted proteins | sample 9269471 | NCBI WGS metagenome assembly JAESFV01 (sample SAMN14502647, study PRJNA617108) | algae metagenome | isolation source: Symplocastrum torsivum CPER-KK1 and co-occurring heterotrophs from... | place: USA: Central Plains Experimental Range, Colorado | collected 2001-01-01
TTTTATTGACAACATAAGTGATATCCCCCAAATTTTCTTTCTTAGATTTTGGTGAATTAAATCCGTCTTTAAAAAGTTTAAGAGATATTTCTTTTTTTGTTATTTGTAAATCCTCAATTATTTTCATTGAACATAGTATTCTCTTATCCAAAAGAGATAGAAATTCAGAAATTTTTTGTTGTTCTGAAATTGAAGGAAAAGCTAAGTAAATATTTGAAATCCTACCTACATTAATGCTTAATACCTTAGAACCTTGTGCTTCTCTTTTTATTTGATTTCTTACACTATCAGATTTTAATAAATATCCTAGAAAACCTTTAAATAAAATATCTTTTTGTGGTCTTGCTAAAAGAGTATGCAAACCAGAAAGTAATTTTTCTCCATTAAGATTTATAATTTCAATACTTTTCCCAACATCATTTAAATCTTCAGAAGCATCTGCAAAAATTATATCTCCTTCTTGGCAATAAAAATCTTCTGAAATTCTGCTTAAAGAAATATTTTCATTTATATAAGGAACATTTTCTTTTTCTAAATCGAAAAGAGTTTGAAATTTAGTGTGGATATCCCCATAGTGAATATTTTTTACTGTTCCTGATTCATAATTAAGATTATCCCTTGAATAAGAGTTAGTTACTTTGAAAGTCATTAGATTTCCAAGTTTTTCATTTTTCCACTCATTATTGAATTGAGAAAACCTTAATTTGGGTATATTTCCCGAATTAGGAAAGAAAGTCATAATTATCTCCTTTCTGCAGATTGGGGAGAAAATTATCCACTAATCATAATTTTTTGATTAATTATTATCAATTCATACCTTTTAAGATTTCAAATAATTAATTACAAAATCAAAAATCATGACAAAAAAGAAGACATTAGCCGAAATCGCTGAACATTGGAAGAACGACAAAAAACTTTATGTAAAAAAATCAACTTTTTCGGCTTATATGCTATTACTGGAAAATCATTTATTGCCTGTATTCAAAAACTATTCTGAAATTGAAGAAAAAGATGTTCAGAAATTCGTATTTCAAAAACTGGAGCAGGGACTAAGTCAGAAAAGTATAAAAGACATTCTTATTGTCCTAAAAATGGTATTAAAATTTGGAGCCAAGAACAAATGGATTGAGTTCATCAATTTTGACATTCAATATCCCACAGTAAGGGAAACCCATACGATTGAAGTTTTGAGCAGGACGCACCAGAAAAAAGTGATGAGCTATATTCAGGAGCATTTTACCTTCAGGAATTTAGGTGTTTATATTTGTCTGTGTTCAGGAATGCGGATTGGTGAAATCTGCGCCCTTGCGTGGGAAGATATCGATACAGATAACGGAATTATTAATATTCGTAAAACTATCCAAAGAATCTACGTCATTGAAGATGGAGAGCGCAAAACCGAACTTCTTATTGACACCCCAAAAACTAAAAATTCAATCCGTGAAATTCCAATTACCAGAGAACTTCTGAGAATGCTGAAACCTTTTAAGAAAATTGTAAATCCTGCCTTTTATGTCTTAACCAACGACTCCAAACCCACAGAGCCAAGAACCTACCGAAGTTATTATAAAAACCTAATGCGCTACTTAGAAATCCCGGATATTAAATTTCATGGATTACGTCATAGTTTTGCTACACGATGCATTGAGAGCAATTGTGACTACAAAACAGTAAGTGTCCTGTTGGGGCATTCCAATATTAGCACCACTCTCAACTTGTATGTTCATCCTAATCTGGAACAGAAGAAAAAAGCAATCGACCAGATGTTTAAAGCACTCAAATAATTGCACTCATCATACATTATTATTAAATTTGAAGGAACAATTAAAATTTTGTCAGATTTTTTTAGGTCTGGCAAAATTTTCATCAACCTCATAACATCAAAGAATGTCAAGCCAACCTGAATATATTTTAGAGCAGAAATTAGTTGAACAATTACAGCAATTAGGGCATAAAAAAGTAAAAATCTGTAATGAAAATGACCTGATTAAAAATCTAAAAACGCAACTCGAAATTCATAATAAAAAAACATTCTCTGACAAAGAATTTGAAAAAATTCTGAACCATCTTTCAAAGGGAAATGTTTTCGAGAAGGCAAAAATTCTTCGGGACAAGTTTCATTTTATCAAAGATGACGGAAGTTCGGAATGGATTGAGTTTATCAGCCAGGACCACTGGTGTCAGAATCAGTTTCAGGTCACCAATCAGATTGCTCAGGAAGGTAGTTATAAAAACAGATACGATGTAACAATACTAATCAATGGACTACCCTTAGTCCAGATTGAGCTAAAACGTCGTGGTCTGGAAATGAAAGAAGCTTTCAACCAAATCAACCGTTACCATCATCAGTCTTTTAATTCAGGAAGTGGATTGTTCAATTATGTTCAGCTGTTTATTATCAGTAACGGAGTTAATACGAAATATTATTCCAACAACGCCAAGCAGACTTTTAAGCAGACATTTTTTTGGTCTGATGAACACAACAATAACATCACGCAGTTGGAACTTTTTGCACAGGCATTTTTAGAACCTTGCCATATTGCTAAAATGATTACTAAGTATATCGTTTTGAATGAAACCAATAAAATATTGATGGTTCTAAGACCTTATCAATATTATGCTGTTGAGAAAATTGTTGACCGGGTAAGAAATACCGATAAAAACGGTTTTATCTGGCATACAACAGGTTCGGGAAAAACATTGACATCCTTTAAAGCCAGTCAGATTCTGAAAGAAATCCCAAAAGTAGAGAAAGTTGTTTTTGTGGTTGACAGAAAGGATTTGGATTATCAGACCCAAAAAGAATTCGATGCCTTTGAAAAAGGAAGTGTAGATGCCACAGAAAACACTGCCCATTTGGTTAAACAGCTTTCGGATAATACAAAACTGATTGTAACTACTTTACAAAAACTCAATACCGCCATTACCAAAGAAAAACATGGCAACAAAATAGACAAGCTGAAAGATAAAAAAGTGGTTTTTATTTTCGACGAATGCCACAGAAGCCAGTTTGGAGATACGCACCAGAATATCAAGAAATATTTTAAAAATGCCCAAATGATTGGTTTTACCGGAACTCCGATTTCGGAAGTCAATTCGATTGGAAAAATAGACGGAGCTCCGGCAACTACAAACAGGCTTTTTGAAGATTGTCTGCACAAATATGTGATTACCGATGCTATTCGCGATGATAATGTTTTGAAGTTTTCTGTGGAATATGTGGGAAGATACAAGGAGAAAGAAGGCAGCAATACTTATATAGATACCGACGTTGAGGCAATAGATACGCAGGAACTTTTGGAAAGCCCGAAACGTCTCGAAAAAATTGCAGATTATCTTATCGCAGAATATGGAAGAAAAACACACAGCAGTACCTTTAATGCAATGTTTTGTGTAAGTAGTATTGATGTTTTGCAGCAATATTATGACCTCTTTCAGAAAAAGAAAGAAGAAGGTAAACATCAGTTAAAGATTGCTACCATTTTCAGTTATGGAACCAATGAGGAATCGAAAGATGCAGATGGAATTTATGACGAACCCGAGTTCAGGATGGTTGCAGAACCACAGGCTCAATATGGGGATTCCCATAGCAGAAATGTATTAGAAAAATATATTGGTCATTATAATGAAATGTTTGGAACGAACTTTTCTACAAAAGATTCCCAGACTTTTTACAACTATTATAATGACGTTGCCAAAAGAGTCCGCAGTAAAGAAGTTGACTTAATCATCGTTGTCAATATGTTTCTCACAGGATTTGACAGTCCGCAACTGAATACTTTATTTGTAGATAAAAACCTGAAATATCACGGATTGATTCAGGCATTTTCCCGCACCAACAGACTTTTAGGCGAAAAGAAATCGCAAGGCAATATTGTTTGTTTCCGAAATCTTAAATCGGCAACCGATGATGCTGTTACGTTGTTTTCCAATAAAGAAGCGATTCGGGAAATCATCATCCATCCTATTGAAGATTATATCGAGCTTTTCAATTCTGCTTTAGAAACACTAAAATTAGTTGCGCCCGAGGTTGACAGTGTCAACAGCTATCAAACCGAACAGGACAAGTTTGAGTTTATTACGGCTTTCCGTGAACTAATGCGTGTTCTGAATATTTTAAAATCCTTTGCAGATTTCGATTTTGACAAATTGGAAATGACCGAATTTGAATTTGATGGATACAAAAGTAAATATCTCGATTTATGGACCGAAATTAAAGGAGCAAAAGATGGTGGTGAAGGAAAGGTAAGTATTTTGGATGATGTAGATTTTGAGCTGGAATTAATTCATCGTGATGAAATAAATGTAGACTATATAATTTCATTATTAGCCAACCTTGCTGACTCCAATCTGAAAGGAGATAAACTGGAACTAAAGAAAAAAGAAATCAGGGATATTCTTTCCGGAGATGCTAAACTGAGAAGCAAAAAGGAATTGATAGAGAAATTTATAGAGGAAAATCTGCCTCATATTTCTGACGGTAATAATGTAAATGAAGAATTTGAGAAATTCTGGAATAATGAAAAAACCGCTGCTTTTGACAAAATTGCTACTGAAGAATCTTTGAATAAAGACAGATTCAGAGATGCTATTGATGATTTTCTTTTCACTGCCAAAACACCTAAAATTAGTGATACTTTAAAGCTTCTTGAAGTAAAGCCAAAACTCACTGAAAGGAATAATATAGGCAGGAGAATTATTCAGAAAGTGCAAAATTTTGTAGACGTTTTCGTTGATGGAGTTAACGCCTAGTTTTTGAAGATTCGTTCATTACCCCTAACAAATCAACAACAACCGATATTCACCCCTTTCCACAGGCGCCCTATGCACACATGGCAAAACCTTTTGCTCCGGATGGTCTACCGCCAATCGCCAAAGATGTCCCAATCCTAAATTAGCAGGTTGGGCATTTGGTTTAGCCTGATAATGCAAGTCAAAATAATTTTCCTTTAAAAAATCTTCAAATTCTGATTCTGGTCCATCGTGTAATTCTTTCAGCTTTTCCCGAATTTCCGGAATCAGGATTTTTTGTAGGACCTCATCGTTTGGTATAATATCACTTGCAGCTCCATAATAAGTACATAAAAAAGTATCTGTACCCACAGGCGAACGGTCTACATGCCAGGAATAGACATCTGTTGAAATAAAATCGAACTCCTCATCCCGTTCATAGCATTTCAGTAAATTAAGGGAAGGCGATGCTCCGAAATCGGTTAATAACTGCAGATCGTTTAGGATAATGTCTCTGGCAACACTCCCCTTTTCTGATAATTGTAATGTTAAAAGCTCATCTGTGGAAACTTCGGTAATATTTTCCTTTAATTGCAACTTAGACACAATTTCTTCAAAATCTCCGTCTAAATTTCTGTGCCAGCAAAGCGCATTCGTACTTTCCTGAAAATGAGTATTCACCAATTCAGAAAATGAAGCCACTATTCCAACCTGTTTGTTATCGGAAAGTCTGTTACTCATATTTTAATAAAGCCTGTTTACATTTTTTCATACATCCGTTTTGGCAAAATTTTTAAGAGTAAAGCAATCAAACCCCATCTTTTTGTTATGTAGGCTGTTCGTTTTTTATTACGAATTGCAGCATAGATTTGTTTTGCCGCTTTTTCGGGAGTTGCTACCCAAAACTGCCCATCACCCTTAGCCATATCGGTAGCTACAAAACCGGGACGAATATCGGTTACGGTTATGTCATGTTTTGCTTTTCCTGCCTTTTGCCGCAATCCTTCCAGGTAATTAATCTGATAGGATTTGCTGGCATTATATGAGGGTGCAATACGATTGCCCCGTATGCCTGCAAGCGATGTAATACCTACTAAATGTCCGGATTGCTGTTTTTCAAAGTATTGATAAGTCCAGTCTGCAACAAAGGTAAATCCGGTAACGTTAGTATCAATAGTCTTTTTTTCTATATCGAAGTCAAGCATAGGATTAAAGTCTCCTGTTCCGGAACTGATAACCAGCAAATCCATACCTCCTAATTTATGAACCAATTCATCGAGTTTATTTGAAAGCGTGTCGATTTCTGTAATGTCTAACTGTAAGATTTCAAAAGCTTGTGGATTTCCAGTCTGGATAGCTTCAAGTAGTTGCTTTCTCCTACCCGTTAGGCCTACCTTATATCCGTTGTTTGAAAGAATTTTTGCCAGTTCTTTTCCAATTCCGGATGTGGCACCAATAATAATTGCTTTTTTCATAAAAATGGCAAAGGCTTATTTTGCTTTTATGCCAAATATACGTAAAAGGATAAACAGGAATACAAATCAAAATACAATCCATATCAATTTGCAGATTCAAAAATCTCGTTTTGACAGGTATTCTTTTATGTGATTTAGCAACGTTTAACTTCTTTCAAAAGAAATAGTTTTGGATATAAAACAACAAAATCATGAACAATTGCAATAACATAAAATTGAAAAGCATCATGTTTTATTATATTATAAACATTAACGTTTATACCTTAAAATACTTACTTTTAAAGTTAATTATTTTGAAAATACCGGTTAACTTACTGTTAAAAAGATTAAACCGCTAGGTCATGTAATTAAATTCTCTATATATTTACACCCTGAAAATAAGCACATATGAAAACACTTACAGGCCAAAATGATTTAGATTTTATCAGAGTCTTCCTCACAACAGGGATGTCCGGAACCCAAAAATTGGAAACAAATAAACGGCACCTTATTACCTTTTATCAGTTATAGATAAGAATTACTCCCATTCTTGCAAGCAAACTGTTTGGTCGGATATACATTCGTTCAAAAGCATACATATGATTTCTTCCTACATCCAATTGAAATAGGTCTCGAAATTCAATAGCCTTGCCTTATCTAAAATTTTAAGCGTATAACCCTAAACCGGAAACCCAGTCCTGCGGTTCCGCGGCAGCGTATTTTTTATTTACTCATCTTTAATAGTATTCGACTGATTATACAGTTTTCGGAAACAATTCCGCATCTGTCTATAAGTCATTTTTGTAGCAATTCTACAGCAATCGCTGTCTGGAATAGCTTCTAATTAACGATTCCTATAAAGAATCGGGATTGAGAACAAATTAAATTGATTTAAAGATGAGAAAATTACATTCTACTTATTTATTGGCCTTTTTGCTTTTTGGCTATACCCATAGCTTTGCAAAAAAACATTTATCATCAAACAATGATGTGGCAACCGTATTGGCTAAAAAATCTGTATTGTACAGCTTTATTGACAATATGCCGGATGATAGTAGTGTATTCTATAAAAAAGACGCACACAATACAACCAATAATAGTAGCTATAAAAACCCTGTAGGTAAAAATTACCTTCAAAACACCAACGCAGCTACCGGCGTTACAGAAACAGTTTCAATACCCGAAGCCAATACTGTCGCCCCGGAAAACTTTATCACTGTCTGGGATATGAGCAAACCTCACGGACCGTTAGGCAGTTCTTCGGCTTTGCGTTTTGGCATTACAACCTTGCCAAACACACCGGTCAATTATAGCTGGACGGCCTCTGGTGGCAATAGCGGCAATGGTACCATACCTGCAAACAGTACTCAGGCTTTGATTACAGGTCTACCTGCAAATCAATTAATTACATTAACCATAGCACCCGACTTCACAGCTTTCAACCAAATAGAGCCAAAACGACTTGTGAACATTTCTCAATGGGGCAGCGTAGCGTGGAAAACTATGGAAAATGCTTTCTTAGGCTGTACCTACCTAAAAGTAACCGCTACGGATATTCCAAATCTTACCGGAGTAAGCAGCATGAAGGGAATGTTTTATGGATGTGCGGAACTTCAAACCGTTCCCAACATAGAAAGCTGGAATACAGAAAACATAACCGACATGTCCACTGTTTTTAGGCAGGCTTTTGCTTTTAACGGCAATATAGGCAGTTGGAATACAGAAAAGGTAACCACTATGGAAGGTCTTTTTTATGACGCAAAAGCGTTTAATCAGAATATTGGAAACTGGAATACAGAAAAAGTCACCAATATGCGTGCTATGTTTTATCAGGCAGAAACTTTCAATCAGGACATCAGCCGTTGGAATACCATTTCAGTAAAGAATATGGACTTTATGTTTGGTTATACCTATGTTTTCAATCAAAACATAAGTAGCTGGAATACCGCAAATGTAATCAATATGGGGTATATGTTCCAGAATGCCAAAGCTTTCAACCAAAACATAAGCAACTGGAATACAGCTTCCGTAACAGATATGAGAGAGATGTTTTTCAGGGCAGTCAGGTTCAACCAAAACCTTGGCAGCTGGAAGCTCAATGCCTCAGTAAATATGGGCAATATGTTGGATGAATCCGGATTGGACTGTGCTAACTACTCGGCAACACTGCATGGCTGGGCCAACAACCCAAACACGCCTCCCGGACGTAGACTCGGTGCGTTGGGCATACAATACGGAAACAACATTACAGCATCCAGAACTTTGCTGACCAACAACAAAGGCTGGGTTATTATAGGAGACAGCCCGAGTGGTACTATATGCGGAAGACCGTTTGTTACCGTATGGGATATGGGCAGATCTTCTGAAAGCCAAAGCACGCCCACCAGCCTGCATTTTGGAATTACCACTTTGCCTAATAAACCAGTAAGCTATACCTGGACATCATCAGGAGGCAGTAGTGGTAGTGGCACACTGACAACAAACAATTCCGCCCAGATAACAGGTCTGCCCGCCGGCGAAATCATCACTCTGAGTATTGGTTCTGAAATAAAAGCTATTAATATCGCAGCCAACAGTACCAACGACATGCGACGTCTTATCGACATTATCCAATGGGGTGACGTAGCCTGGAGCACAATGGAAAATGCCTTTAATGATTGTGTCAATCTCAATATTACCGCTACTGATGTACCTGATTTGAGTGCAGTACATTCTATGCGAAACATGTTTAAAAACTGCCAATCGCTCACCGGCCCTGCTAACATCAACAGTTGGAATACAACGAATGTCCGCAATATGGAGGGGTTATTTTACATTGCCGTTGCTTTTAATCAGGATATTGGCAGTTGGAATACGACAAACGTGACCAACATGAGTTACATGTTTACAATTGCCAGATCATTCAATCAAAATATAAGCAATTGGAATACAGCAAATGTAACCGATATGAGCTATATGTTCAGTAATACGGATGTTTTTAATCAGGACATTAGCAACTGGAATACGGCAAATGTAACCAATATGAGTACAATGTTTGCCTTTGCATTGGTCTTTAATAAAGACATCAGCAATTGGAATACATCAAATGTAACCAATATGAGCTATATGTTTAGAAATGCCGAAGCCTTTAACCAAAACATCAGTAGTTGGAATACCGCTGCAGTGACGGATATGAGTGGAATGTTTTGTTATGCCAAAGCATTTAACCAGCCTATTGGCAACTGGAATACTGCTTCTGTAACTAATATGTTTATTATGTTTGCCAGTGCCAAAAATTTCAACCAGAATATTGGTAATTGGAATACATCAAATGTAACCAATATGAGTGGTATGTTTGATTCGGCAACTGCATTTAATAAACCCATAGATAGCTGGAATATTACTGCAGTTACCGATATGCATGGTATGTTCAATTATGCAAGCTCCTTTAATCAGGACCTAAGCCATTGGGATATTTCTTCAGTACTTCGTTTGGGATACATGTTTGTAAATGCTACTGCCTTTAATCAGAATATCGGTAACTGGCAGCTGAATCCAAATGCAGATATGACCAATATGCTGGACCTTTCAGGAATGGATTGCCAGAACTACTCGCTTACGCTGAATGGATGGTCAAACAATCCCAACATTCCTTCCGGACGCAATTTCGGAGCTTCATACAAAAAATACGGCACCAATGCTGAAACGGCAAGAAATTTTTTAATCAACACCAAGGGCTGGACGATTAGAGACGGCGGGCCAAGCGGACAAAACTGCGGGCTTGATCAAACCATTACCGCTACTGATATGGTCAAAATCTACGGCGATGCGCCTTTTGTACCAACGGCAACGGCAAGTTCAGGTCTTGAAGTAAGCTATGTATCTACCGACAACACCATAGCCGAAGCCTTTCAGGACATTGCAGACGGTAATAAATGGAAGCTGAAAATTAAAAAAGCAGGAACAACCTCCATCAGGGCACAACAAGCCGGTAATGAAACTTATAATGCAGCAACAGATGTCATCTTTAGATTGACCATACATAAGGCGCCCTTAACAATAACAGCTGATGCCCTATCCAAAGAATATGGCACAACGGATCCGGCATTGACCTATACCCTAACTGGATTAGTTAATGGCGATGACCAAACGGTTGTTACAGGGGCATTGACCAGAATAGCAGGTGAAGCGGTAGGAACATATGCTATTACACAGGGAACATTAGACACTGAAAACTATATTATTACTTATACTGCAGCAGACTTTACCATTACAACAGCAATGGGAGACTTTGTCACAGTATGGGATATGAGTAAGTATAATGATCATTGGGACCCCGGCAATGATATCATGTTTAATAGTACCATTACGCCTGGCAAATCTGTGGATTATTTTTGGAGTGCATCAGGAGGCAGTACCGGCAGAGGAACAATTACTGAAGGGGGTGAAGTGAGAATCAGTGTGCCGGCAAACGAAATCATTACTCTAAACCTGAAGCCTAGCTATCTCAAAGGTTTTTCAGTCCACTTTTACAACTACGAACGTATAATCGATGTTTCTCAATGGGGTATTGCTGAATGGAATGAAATAAGACAAGCATTTAATAGGTGCATAAATATGAATGTCACAGCTACTGACATCCCTGACTTAAGCATGGTAAGAGATATGAGTTGGATGTTTTCTTATTGTACATCACTTATCGGCACTCCTTCTATCAACAGCTGGAATACGGAAAAAGTAACGAATATGAGGGGTATGTTTTACGATGCTGAAGCCTTTAACCAGAATATTGGCAATTGGAATACTGAAAATGTAACGGATATGGGATATATGTTTGGCGATGCAAAAATATTTAACCAAAACATAAGCAACTGGAATACGGAAAAAGTAACGGATATGAGTGGTATGTTTTACAATGCTGAAGCCTTTAACCAGGATATTGGCAGTTGGAATACAGAAAAGGTAACAAATATGAGCTTTATGTTTAAAAATGCTAAAGCCTTTAACCAGAATATTGGTAACTTGAATACACAAAATGTAACCGATATGTATAGTATGTTTGCCGGTGCGGAAGTCTTTAACCAGGATATTAGTAACTGGAATACTGAAAATGTAATATATATGAACTACATGTTTTGGCAAGCTGGCGTGTTTAATCAGGATATTAGCAACTGGAATACAATAAACGTAACCGGCATGAGTGGTATGTTTATGGATGCCACAACATTTAACCAAAACATAGGTAATTGGAATACACAAAATGTAACTGAAATGTCTGATATGTTTAGGAATGCTACATCATTTAACCAAAACTTAGGTAACTGGCAACTCAATCCAAATATTGATATGGCTTATATGCTCAACAATTCAGGAATGGATTGTCAGAACTATTCGTTCACATTGCAAGGCTGGGCAAATAATCCAAACACACCAACAGGACGTAATCTGGGGGCACAAGGAATACAATACGGCACCAATACTCTATCGGCAAGAACAACATTGACCACTGACAAGAGCTGGACTATTACAGGCGACAGCGCAAGCGAACAAAGCTGCGGGTTAGACCAAACCATTACGGCTAATGACATGGTTAAAGCCTATGGTGATGTGCCTTTTGTGCCAACAGCTACTGCAAGTTCAGGTCTCGAAGTGAGCTACACATCTGCAGACAACAGCATAGCCGAAGCTTTTCAAGACACAGCAGACGGAAATAAATGGAAAATCAAAATCCATAAAGCGGGACAAGTCAATATCACCGCAAAACAGGCAGGTAATGAAACCTACAATCCGGCACCGGATGTTGTCTTTGGATTGACCATCAACAAGGCTACCCTAATAGTAACCGCCGACACAATTAGCAAAATATACGGAACCGAAGACCCAATATTGACATACGTGGCTAACGGGTTGGTAAACGGCGATACAGCAACCGCATTAACAGGATTGCTTATCAGAACAGCCGGAGAAGATGTGGGAACCTACTCTATTGGGCAGGGAACATTAAATGCCGAAAATTATACCATCACTTATACAGGAGCGGATTTTAATATCACCAAAGCAACTTTAAATATAGTTGCAGATGATCTATCAAAAGTGTATGGAACAAATGACCCGGTACTGACCTATACCGTAACCGGATTGGCAAACGGTGACGACCAAAGCATCATCAGCGGAACACTCACTAGAGCAGCCGGTGAAGACATAGGAACCTATGCCATCAACCAGGGAACACTGGCAGTAAACGGAAACTACGACATCGCCTACACAGGTGCCGATTTCAATATCACCAAGGCAACACTGAATATCGTTGCTGATGCGAAATCAAAAGCCTACGGAACGGCTGACCCGGCACTGACCTATACCGTAACGGGATTTGCAAACGGTGACGACCATACGGTCATCACGGGAGCCTTAACCAGAACGGCAGGTGAAGACATCGGAACCTATGCCATCGAACAGGGGACACTGGCAGTAAGCGGAAATTACGACATCGCCTATACCGGTGCCAATTTTAACATCACAAAAGCGACACTGAACATCGTTGCTGATGCCAAGTCGAAAACCTACGGAACGGCTGACCCTGTATTGACCTATACCGTAACCGGATTTGAAAACGGAGACGATCAGTCTGTTATCACAGGTGCCTTAACAAGAGTAGCCGGTGAAAACATCGGTACCTATGCCATTAACCAGGGAACACTGGCAGTAAGCGGAAACTATGACATCGCCTACACCGGTGCTGATTTCAACATCACGAAGGCAACCCTGAACATCGTTGCTGATGCCAAGTCGAAAACCTATGGAACGGCTGACCCTGTATTGACCTATACCGTAACCGGATTTGAAAACGGAGACGATCAGTCTGTTATCACAGGTGCCTTAACAAGAGTAGCCGGTGAAAACATCGGTACCTATGCCATCAACCAGGGAACACTGGCAGTAAGCGGAAACTATGACATCGCCTACATCGGTGCTGATTTCAACATCACAAAGGCAACCTTAAATATCGTTGCAGATGCGAAATCAAAAACCTATGGAACGGCTGACCCTGTATTGACCTATACCGTAACCGGATTTGAAAACGGAGACGATCAGTCTGTTATCACAGGCGCTTTAACAAGAATTGCAGGTGAAAACATCGGTGCCTATGCCATTGAACAGGGTACGTTGGCAACTACGGCGAACTACGATATTGCCTACACCGGAGCGGATTTCAACATCACCAAGGCAACACTGAATATCGTTGCAGATGCCAAGTCGAAAGCCTACGGTTCAGCCGATCCGGCATTGACCTATACAGTAACGGGATTTGCAAACGGTGACGACCATACGGTTATCACGGGAGCCTTGACCAGAACGGCAGGTGAAAACATCGGAACCTATGCCATCAACCAGGGAACACTGGCCGTAAGCGGTAACTATGACATCGCCTACACCGGTGCTAATTTTAACATCACAAAGGCAACCTTAAACATCGTTGCAGATGCCAAGTCGAAAACCTACGGAACGGCTGACCCGGCATTGACGTATACCGTTACGGGACTAACGAATGGTGATACAGGAAATATTATCACAGGTAGCCTATCAAGAATTTCTGGCGAAGCCGCAGGAACTTACCCTATCACACAGGGTACACTGAGCGCAGGAAATAATTATGATATTGCCTTTACAGGAGCCGATTTCACCATCATAGAAACACTGGCCATAACAGATTCCTCCCAGACAAACGTAACATGTTACGGAAGTTCTGACGGTTCGGCTACGGTAAGCATATCCGGAGGAACGGCACCATACACCTATTCTTGGTCACCAAACGGAGGAACGGCACCAGCCGCAACAGGACTGGCAGCAGGAACCTATACCGTAACCGTAACCGATGCCAACGGTTCCGTAATCACAAAGGTATTTACCATCACCCAGCCGCAGGAAGTAGTACCGCCAACAGCGGAGGAAATCCAGGAATTCTGCGGAACTGCCAATCCTACCATAAGCAACCTTGAAATACAGGGGACACAGGTAAAATGGTATGCCTCTGCCAATGCAACACAGGAACTTCCTGCCAATACGCCTCTGGTAGACGGAACGACCTATTATGCCTCGCAGACAGTCAACGGATGCGAAAGCCCGGAAAGGACACTGGTCATCGTCATCCTGAACGACAGGCTGCCGGTTCCGCAAGGAGCACCATTGCAAGAGTTCGAAGAAGGGGCTACCATAGCAGACCTTATGGTAACACCTGCAAATGTAATCTGGTACGCCAGCTACAATGACGCGGTAAACAATACCAATCCATTGCCTCCAACTACCCCACTGGTTGACGGGACGACCTATTATGCCGTGGCCGTTGCCGACGGATATTGCCCGAGTCTTCCTCTTGCCGTTGCGGTAAATGCGGCACTGGGTGTTGGAAAACCGCAAAAGCTGACCTTCAAGTACTATCCGAATCCGGTGGAAGATTACCTGAACATCCAGTGTTCGGAAACCATAGATTCGATTGAAGTATACAGCCTGTTGGGCCAACTGGTCAGAAAACAGGACGGCCACGCTACGGAAGTAAAGCTATTCCTTGGCGACCTGCCGGACGGAACCTATGCCGTATCCGTCATGTCAAATGGCAAAAAATCCACCGTAAAAGTGGTCAAAAAATAAAAATAGTAATAACCTAAAATCTAAACGCGCCCGAAAAACGGGAGTGTTTAGATTTTATTTAAATATTTTAAATTACAGGAATTTTAAGACAATCTATGATTTACACATAAATTTTAACACGTCAATTATTTTTAAAACCAGTTAACCTATTGTTAAAAACAGTATAGAAATAGATAATCACAATAAATTCTATATATTTACACCTGATAAATAAGCTCTTATGAAAACAATTACAGGCCAAACCAGCTACAATTTTACAAAAATCCTCCTAGATGATAGGAATGTCTTAAATCCAAGAACGGAAAAAAACAAACGGCATTATATCATCATTTATCAGCTATAGATAAGAACCACTCCCAAACTTGCAAGCAAACTTGTTTGGACGGATTAACCGTTCAAAAGCAAGTCTCTGATTTCACCAATTACATACAATAAACAAAAGTATGTAGAAATCATATTGCCTTGCCTTATCTAAAATCAAGACAAACCATACTATTAATAAGCTCCTGTTAGCTCAGGAGTGGCGTATTCTTTTATTCACTCATCTTTAAATTGATCGACTCACTATGCAGTTTCGGAAGTAATCCGTATGCTCGCCTGTGACGTCTCTTAACACGAACAATCATTTCCTGTTTTTTCTTGTGCAGAAAAGGCAATGGGGTTAAGAATAAATTTAAATACTGTGAAATGGAAAAATTACATCTTATTGCTGCAAGAGAAATGGTCTTATTCCCTTTCTCCTTTATTGGCGTTAAAAATCTTAAAACAAATCATCCCCTACCGCGGAATGATATGCCACCTTACTTCAACTACCAAAACCACATACTATAGTCAATAAAGTGTGTATGAGTTCCAGGCTGAGAATTGAAGGTTGTTTTTCTCATTCCTATAACAGGATAAGAACTTCCACCCCTTAGCTAAAACAATAAAAAAATAATCTATTAAATTTTTCAAAGATGAAAAAACATCTATTTTTTCTGCTATTTGTCTTTAGCAGTTGGGCAAGTTTTGCTCAAACCATCCGATATGTAAAAGAAGGTGGAGCAGGAACCAAAGACGGATCTTCATGGAGCAATGCCAGTGATGATTTGCAGTTAATGATCAATCAGTCTGCCAGTTCCAACCAAATATGGGTAGCCGCAGGTACTTACAAGCCTAATCGCCCGGCCAATGATCTTAACACGATCTCTGTAAATAACAGGGCAAATGCTTTTGTACTTAAAGATGGCGTACAACTATACGGAGGCTTTACCGGAACCGAAACTTCATTGGGACAACGCAATTATGAAGTTAACAAAAGTATCTTGAGTGGTGATTTAGGAACAATAAACAATACCTCCGATGATGCCTATCATGTAATTATTAGTGCAAATGTAGGAAATCAAACCCTGTTGGATGGTTTTACGATTACCAAAGGGAATGCAAATGGACTCCAGACTTCCAAAATCACAGTTAACGGGTATTCTTTTGGTCAAGCCAGAGGAGGAGGAATGTGTAACGGCTCATCTTCTACTACCATAACCAATTGTACTTTTACAGAAAATACGGGTACTTATGCGGGAGCTATGTATAATGAGGCATCTCCTGTAAGCATCTCCAACAGTAATTTTTCAGCAAATAAGGTCTCAGGAAACTGCGGAGGAATAATGAATATATCTTCCAATGCAGTTATCATCAATAGCAGTTTTACAAAAAACACTGGAACCTGGGGAGGTGCACTACTCAATGACAGTTCGGCGGCAACTATTTCCGGTTGTACCTTTATAGAAAATGCTGCCGGTAACAGAGGAGGAGCCATACATAATGAAAACTCGGACTCAAAAATTTACACTAGCCTCTTTTTCAAGAATACAGCCACAACTTTAGGAGGTGGTGCGGTATGGCACAACCTTGGTAATATGTCGATCATAAATTGTACCATGTATGGAAACATCTCAAACAACAGTTCTTATGGAGGAGGAATTAACGCCAGTAGTGGAAGAATACTTTTGTACAACAGTTTGTTATGGGATAATAAATCAGCACAAAATACAGGCCGAGATGGACAATATACAGGCCTAAGTTATATAACCTTCAGAAATAACCTTATAACAGGTTATACAAATATTATGGGTGACAATGTGAGCGCACAAGGTGTTACCACTGAACAGATTTTTACCAATGCGGCAAACAACGATTTCCAACTAAAAATAGGAAGCCCGGCAATTGCCAAGGGAAGCAACTCTCTGTATTCAAGTTCTGGTGCTGATCTGGCTAACGACAAAGACCTTGCCGGTAACAATCGTTTAATTGGCTTTAATATAGACATTGGAGCCTATGAATCAAAATTACTTCCACAAACCATTACTGTAGCGGATATCACTAAAACCTACGGAGATAGCCCTTTTGCCCTTACCGCCACAGCAAGTTCAGGTTTGAAAGTCAATTACGTATCTGCAGACAATAGCATAGCCGAAGCTTTTCTGGACGTTGCAGGCGGAAACAGATGGAGACTAAAAATCAAAAAAGCAGGAGAAGTCAACATCACGGCAAAACAGCCCGGGGATGACACCTATGGCCCTGCTACTGATACCGTTTTCAAAATAACGATAAATAAAGCGAACTTAGCAGTTACGGCCAATGCCCTATCCAAAGAATACGGCACTGCTGACCCGGCACTAACCTATACCGTGACAGGATTAGTAAACGGTGACGACCAGACGGTACTTACAGGTAGCTTAAGCAGAACTGTCGGCGAAGCCATAGGCACTTATGCTATTAACCAGGGAACATTGGTCGCTAACAGTAACTATGACCTCACCTACACGGGTGCCAACTTCAGCATCAGAACCGCTGCAGGAGATTTTGTGACCATTTGGGATATGAGTAAACCAGGTACAAACAATGAGATTGCATTTAATATAACCACCTCTCTGATCGGATCTGTTGATTATTTCTGGACAGCTTCAGGTGGCAGTACGGGTAGCGGAACAATTGCTGCGAATGCTGTAAATGTTGTCATTAATGGTTTACCTGCTAACGAGATTATTACGCTTAATCTTAAACCAAATCATCTGAGAGCTTTTAGAGCTGATACAGGAGGAAGCGACAAACGATTGGTTGATGTTGCCCAGTGGGGCACGGCACAATGGAGCACAATGGAAAGCATGTTTCAAAAATGTATTAATCTGAATATCACTGCATCAGATATACCGAATTTGAGTGGAGCAACCAGTATGTCGCGTATGTTTCAAGGTTGTCACTCACTCAATAGTCCTGTTAATATAGGCAATTGGAATACCTCAAAAATAACCAATATGGCTTATCTTTTTTATGAAGCTAAGATCTTTAATCAGAATATCTCCGGGTGGAACACTTCCGCCGTAACGAATATGAGCTATATGTTCTCTAATGCTTCTGTTTTTAATCAGCCAATTGGCAATTGGGATACATCAAAGGTAACCAATATGATTAGTGTGTTTACGAGTGCAAAGGCTTTTAACCAAAACATAGGTGATTGGAACACACAAAATGTAACCAATATGAGTTTTATGTTTTATGGTACAGACACCTTCAACCAAAACATAAATAACTGGAATACATCAAAGGTAAAAGATATGACAAGTATGTTTGCCAATGCTTCATTCAATATGGATATCGGCAGCTGGAATACTTCCGCTGTAACCAATATGAATAACATGTTCTCTAATGCTTGGTATTTTAATCAGGATATCAGCAACTGGAATACAGCTAATGTAACCAATATGGCAGGCATGTTTCAAAATTCAATCTTTAATCAGCCAATTGGCAACTGGAATACATCAAACGTAACCAATATGTCTAGTATGTTCACTAACAATTCGGCTTTTAATCAGAATATTGGCAACTGGAACACTTCAAACGTAACGAATATGACGCAGATGTTTAGGTATTCTAAAGCTTTCAATAGTGACATTAGTAATTGGGATACTTCAAATGTAGCCACGATGGCATTTATGTTTTCCGAAGCAATTGCTTTTAACCAAAATATCGGCAGTTGGAATACAGAAAATGTAAGCAATATGATGGGTCTGTTTGAAGGAGCTTCGGCATTCAATCAGAATATTGGTAAATGGAAGCTTAACAGTAATGTCAGCATGGCCAACATGCTTGATAATTCTGGTATGGATTGTACAAACTATTCACTTACATTACAAGGCTGGGCAAATAACGCAAACACGCCTTCAGGACGTAATTTAAGAGCTATAGGCAGACAATACGGTACCAATGCCGAAGCTGCAAGAACCTTATTGACCACTACCAAAGGCTGGACCATTACTGGCGACAGCCCAAGCGGGCAAAATTGTGGACTATCACAAACCATTACGGCTACTGATATAACCAAAACCTATGGCGATGGATCTTTTGCACCTTCGGTTACAGCAAGTTCAGGTTTGGAAGTGAGCTACGTATCGGCAGACAACAGCATAGCCGAAGCTTTCCAGGACAGTGCAGACGGTAACAAATGGAAACTGAAAATCAATAAAGCAGGAGTAGTCAATATCACGGCAAAACAAATAGGTAACGATACCTACATTCCGGCGGCAGATGTCATTTTTACATTAACCATCAACAAGGCTCCTTTATCCATAACAGCAAATGCATTATCCAAAGAATACGGCACGACAGACCCGGCACTGACCTATACGGCTACCGGATTAGTGAATGGAGATGACCAGACGACCCTTACAGGAACATTGAGCAGAGCAGCCGGCGAAGCCGTAGGAATCTATGCTATATCTCAAGGGACATTAGATGCTGAAAACTATACCATTTCTTTCACCGGAGCAGACTTTACCATTACAGCCGCAATAGGAGATTTTGTCACGGTATGGGACATGAGCAAGCCAAATTCCGGCAATACGATCAGGTTTTATCCAACCATTTCTCCCGGCACATCAGTAGACTATTTCTGGAAAGCCTCGGGAGGCATCAGCGGTAGCGGAACAATTGCAGCAGGCACTTACGAAGTTAATATTTCCGGACTGCCTGTAAACGAAATCATTACCCTGAATCTCAAACCAGACAATCTCAAAGCAATTAAAATCAGAAACCCGCAGCTGAACCCTGAACGATTAAAATTGATTGATGTTACACAATGGGGTACGGTACAATGGAGTACAATGAAAAATGCGTTCATGGACTGTCATAACCTGAATATAACCGCAACTGATGTACCCGATTTGAGCAACGTTAGCGATATATCCAGTATGTTTCAGGGATGTTACTCCCTCAATGGCCCCGCCAATATAGGCACCTGGAATACAGCGAATGTAGCCAATATGTTCTATCTGTTTTATGGTACACACATTTTTAACCAGAATGTAGGCAACTGGAATACACAAAATGTAACCAATATGTTCGGCATGTTTGCAAATGCTTATGCTTTCAATCAAAATATCAGCAGCTGGAATACACAAAATGTAACCAATATGTCCACCATGTTTTATTATGCCGAAGCATTTAATCAGGACATATCCAACTGGAATACATCGAATGTAACCAATATGTTTGCAATGTTTGCAAATGCTTATGCCTTTAATCAGCCTATTGGCGGCTGGAATACATCGAATGTAACCAATATGGGAAGTATGTTTTATGGTACACGGGTTTTCAATCAGGACATCAGTGGCTGGGACACTCAAAAGGTAACTGATATGTCCGGCATGTTTAATTATGCCCAAGCATTCAACCAAAATATAGGCAACTGGAATACCGCAAATGTAATCAACATGAGCTATATGTTTTCAGACAATCGTGGCTTTAATAAGGATATAAGTAACTGGGACACGCAAAAGGTCACTAATATGTCCAGCATGTTTTATAATGCACAAACATTTAACCAAAACATAGGCACATGGCAACTCAACCCTGCTGTAACGACGGACAATATGCTGAACAATTCAGTAATGGATTGTCAAAACTATTCGTTTACGTTACAAGGATGGGCAGCCAATCCAAACACACCATCAGGGCGTAATCTGGGAGCACAAGGCAGACAATACGGCACCAATGCCGAAGCTGCAAGAACCCTATTGACCACCACCAAAGGATGGACTATTACTGGCGACAGCCCAAGCGGACAAAGCTGCGGACTCGATCAAATCATTACGGCTACCGACATGGTCAAAACCTATGGCGATGTGGCTTTTGTACCTACAGCTACCGCAAGTTCAGGTCTTGAGGTAAGCTACGTATCTGCTGATAATAGCATAGCTGAAGCTTTCCAGGACAGTACAGACGGAAACAAATGGAAACTGAAAATCAATAAAGCAGGAGAAGTTGATATCACCGCAAAACAAGCGGGCAACGAAACCTATAATCCGGCAGCGGATGTCATTTTTAAATTGACAATAAACAAAGCTGCCCTAACAGTAACCGCCGATACAATTAACAAAATATACGGAACCGAAGACCCGATATTGACATACGTGGCTAACGGTTGGGTAAACGGCGATACAGAAACTGTATTAACAGGATTGCTTACCAGAACAGCCGGAGAAGATATAGGAACCTACGCCATTGGACAAGGAACATTAAATGCCGAAAATTATACCATCACCTACACCGGTGCCGATTTCACCATCACGAAGGCAACCTTAAATATCGTTGCAGATGCGAAATCAAAAACCTATGGAACGGCTGACCCGGCACTGACCTATACCGTTACAGGTTTAGTCAATGGAGATACACAGGCAGTACTTACCGGAACATTGGTAAGAACGGCAGGTGAAAACATCGGAACCTATGCCATCAACCAGGGAACACTGACCGTAAGCGGAAACTATGACATCGCCTACACCGGAGCGGATTTCACCATCACGAAGGCAACCCTGAACATTGTTGCAGAGGCGAAATCAAAAACCTACGGAACGGCTGACCCGGCACTGACCTATTCCGTAACAGGATTTGCAAACGGTGACGACCAGGGCATCATCAGCGGAGCACTCACCAGAGCAGCAGGTGAAAACGTCGGTACCTATGCCATTGAACAGGGTACGTTGGCCGTAAGCGGAAACTATGACATCAGCTTCACAGGTGCCAATTTCAATATCACAAAGGCAACCCTGAACATCGTTGCAGAGGCAAAATCCAAAGTATACGGTTCGGCCGATCCGGCATTGACTTATACCGTAACCGGATTTGAAAACGGAGACGATCAGTCTGTTATCACAGGTGCCTTAACAAGAGTTGCTGGTGAAAACATCGGAACCTATGCCATTGAACAGGGTACGTTGGCAACTACGGCTAACTACGATATTAACTACACCGCAGCTGATTTCACCATCACCAAAGCGACCCTGAACATTGTAGCCGAGGCAAAATCCAAAGTATACGGTTCAGCCGATCCGGCATTGACTTATACCGTAACCGGATTTGAAAACGGAGACGATCAGTCTGTTATCACAGGGGCTTTAACCAGAGTTGCAGGAGAAAACATCGGTACCTATGCCATTGAACAGGGTACGTTGGCAACTACGGCGAACTACGATATTACCTACACCGGAGCGGATTTAACCATCAGCAAAGCGACCTTAAACATCATTGCAGATGCCAAGTCGAAAACCTATGGAACGACAGATCCGGCACTCACTTATGCCGTAACCGGTTTAGCTAACAATGATGACCAAAGCGTTATCACAGGAGCGTTAACCAGAGTAGCAGGTGAAAACATCGGCACCTATGCCATTGAGCAGGGTACGTTGGCAACTACGGCGAACTACAATATTACCTACACCGGTGCTGATTTTAACATCACAAAAGCAACACTAAATATTGTTGCTGATGCGAAATCAAAAGCCTACGGAACGGCCGATCCGGCATTGACCTATACCGTAACTGGATTGGCCAACGGTGACGACCAAACGGTTATCACGGGAGAATTGTCAAGAATTGCAGGAGAAAACATAGGAACCTATGCCATCAATCAGGGAACTCTGGCAGTAAGCGGGAATTACGACATTGCCTACACCGGTGCCGATTTCAACATCACAAAAGCAACCTTGAACATCGTTGCCGATGCGAAATCAAAAGCCTATGGAACGGCTGACCCTGTATTGACCTATTCCGTAACGGGATTTGAAAACGGCGATGACCATACGGTTATCACGGGAGCCTTGACCAGAACGGCAGGCGAAAGCATCGGAACCTATGACATCAACCAGGGAACACTGGCCGTAAGCGGAAACTACGACATCGCCTATACCGGTGCTGATTTTAACATCACAAAGGCAACGCTGAACATCGTTGCAGATGCGAAATCAAAAGCCTACGGAACGGCTGACCCTGTATTGACCTATTCCGTAACGGGATTTGCAAACGGTGACGACCATACGGTTATCACGGGAGCCTTGACCAGAACGGCAGGTGAAAACATCGGAACCTATGCCATCAACCAGGGAACACTGGCAGTAAGCGGAAACTACGACATTGCCTACACGGGTGCCGATTTCAATATCACCAAGGCAACACTGAATATCGTTGCAGATGCGAAATCAAAAACCTATGGAACGGCTGACCCGGCACTGACCTATTCCGTAACCGGATTTGCAAACGGTGACGATCAGTCTGTTATCACAGGTGCCTTAACAAGAGTTGCAGGAGAAAACATCGGTACCTATGCCATTGAACAGGGTACGTTGGCAACTACGGCTAACTACGATATTACCTACACCGCAGCAGATTTCACCATCACAAAGGCTACCTTAAACATTGTAGCCGAGGCAAAATCCAAAGTATACGGTTCAGCCGATCCGGCATTGACCTATACCGTAACCGGATTTGAAAACGGTGACGATCAGTCTGTTACCACAGGTGCCTTGACAAGAACGGCTGGTGAAGATATCGGTACCTATACCATTGAACAGGGTACGTTGGCAACTACGGCTAACTACGATATTAACTACACCGCAGCGGATTTCACCATCACAAAGGCCACCTTAAACATTGTAGCCGAGGCAAAATCCAAAGTATACGGTTCGGCCGATCCGGCACTGACCTATACCGTAACCGGATTTGAAAACGGAGACGATCAGTCTGTTATCACAGGTGCCTTAACAAGAGTTGCAGGAGAAAACGTCGGTACCTATGCCATTGAACAGGGTACGTTGGCAACTACGGCGAACTACGATATTACCTACACCGGAGCGGATTTCACCATCACGAAGGCAACCTTAAATATTGTTGCAGATGCGAAATCAAAAACCTACGGAACAGCTGACCCTGCATTGACCTATACCGTTACAGGTTTAGTCAATGGAGATACACAGGCAGTACTTACCGGAACATTGGTAAGAACGGCAGGTGAAACTGCCGGAACCTATCCTATTACACAGGGTACCCTGAGCGCAGGAAACAATTATGATATTGCCTTTACAGGAGCCGATTTCACCATCATAGAAACACTAGCCATAACAGATTCCTCCCAGACAAACGTAACATGTTACGGAGGTGCTGACGGTTCGGCTACGGTAAGCATATCCGGAGGAACGGCACCATACACCTATTCTTGGTCACCAATCGGAGGAATGGCACCAACTGCAGCAGGACTGGCAGCAGGAACCTATACCGTTACGGTAACCGATGCCAACGGTTCCGTAATCACAAAGGTATTTACCATCACCCAGCCTCAGGAAGTAGTACCGCCCGTTGCTGAAGAAATACAGGAATTCTGTAGTACCGCCAATCCTACCATAAGCAACCTTGAAATACAGGGAACACAGGTGAGATGGTATGCTTCTGCCAATGCGACACAGGAACTTCCTGCCAATACGCCTCTGGTAGACGGAACGACCTATTATGCCTCGCAAACGGTCAACGGATGCGAAAGCCCGGAAAGGACACTGGTCATCGTCATCCTGAACGACAGGCTGCCGGTACCGCAGGGAGCACCATTGCAAGAGTTCGAAGAAGGGGCTACCATAGCAGACCTTGTGGTAACACCTGCAAATGTAATCTGGTACGCCAGCTACAATGACGCGGTAAACAATACCAATCCATTGCCTCCAACTACCCCACTGGTTGACGGGACGACCTATTATGCCGTGGCCGTTGCCGACGGATATTGCCCGAGTCTTCCTCTTGCCGTTGCGGCAAATGCGGCACTGGGTATTGGAAAACCGCAAAAGCTGACCTTCAAGTACTATCCGAATCCGGTAGAAGATTACCTGAACATACAGTGTTCGGAAACCATCAATTCGATTGAGGTATACAACCTCATGGGTCAGATGGTGAGAAAACACGACGACCATTCTGCGGAAGTAAGGCTATTCCTTGGCGATTTGCCTGACGGAACCTATGCCGTATCTGTCATGTCAAATGGAAAAAAATCGACTGTAAAAGTCGTCAAAAAATAAAATAGTAATAACCTAAAAAAAGCACGCCCATATTTGGGCGTGTTTTTTTATTTATCCAGATTCAGGTTTCCCAAATCTGCGTAATCATTTTAATCTGTGGCTAAAATAAAAATTCTCAGGTGACCTCTCTTTAATCTTCTCTCCTAAATTCAAAGGCTCCTTTTCTAAGGTTGATATCATATTCCAGATACGCTTTAAGACAGGCTAGAAAATTTGCCCAACCTTCCGTATTTCCCATCAGCCAGCTAATTCCTTCCTCGTTATTTTCCATTCCTTTCTCAGTAACCGTTACAACAGTATCTTTTCCAAAAGGTGCCAAGGTAATTTGTACCAGATTTTTCTTTTCATTCACATCCCAATAATAGGATACATACTTGTCCTTTTCGATTTTGCCAACCGTAATCGGGAATTGCATATCAAACTCAGGAAATTTCCATTCAATTTCTTTCCCTTCCTCCATCCTACCCGAACCTTTCGCAATAAAATAATTTGCCATTTTTTCAGGATCAACAATCGCTTCAAACACTTCCGATACAGGCTTGAGTATTTGGATTGCTACCTTAATGGTCAGTTCCTTTTTTTCCATAATTTTTTATTTTAATCTGCTATTTATCAGTCTTATTAAAATTAATAAAATTCCGTTGCTTGTGCATTAATTTTTTCTCAATTAATCAGAACTCCAATTCTCCGCTGAAACATTTCCCTAAAAAACAAAAACCACTCTCAATATAATTTCTATTTTTGCCAAAAGAAAAATATAACACAACCCTTATGCTCATTATCGGAATTGCCGGCGGAACCGGAAGCGGAAAAACAACTGTTGTCCAACAAATTATGAACGAATTACCTCAGACTGAAGTTGGAATAATCTCTCAGGACTCCTATTACAGAGAAAACCATAATCTCAGTTTTGACGAAAGGGCACTCATCAATTTTGACCATCCAAGGGCTATCGATTTTGAATTGTTAGTCGCTCATTTAAAGGATTTAAAAGCCGGAAAAAATGTAGAACAGCCGGTTTATTCTTTTGTAACGCACAACCGTACCGAAGATACTATCAACACCCATCCAAGAAAAGTAATGATAGTAGAAGGCATCCTGATTCTTGCCAATCCGGAACTTCGCGACATGTTCGATATAAAAATATTTGTCCATGCCGATCCTGACGAACGTCTGATTCGCCGTCTCAAACGTGATATTGCCGAAAGAGGCCGCGACATGGAAGAAGTATTGAACCGATACCAGACCACATTAAAACCAATGCACGAGCAATTTATTGAACCGACTAAAGCTTTTGCAGATATCATTATTCCAAACGACAAATACAATACCGTGGCCATTGATGTTGTCCGGGCCGTAATCAATCAGCGTATTTTATAATTTTTATTCCTAATTTTATAAAGTAAAAATTCAGGGGTGAAAAATCCGTTCAAAAATATAATCAGCCGTTATCCTTTTCTGAGATTTCTCGGAAACAGATATGTATTGGTATTGGCGCTTTTTATTGCCTGGATGGTTTTTCTGGACAATTATTCCCTGCTCGATCATAGAATTCTTAACAAGGAAATAAAAGAACTGGAAGACAATAAAAAATATTATCAGGACGAGATCAAACTCGACGAAGAAAAAATAAAACTGCTCAAGAATCCTGATCAGATTGAAAAATATGCCCGTGAAAAATACTATATGAAACGCGACAGCGAAGACATATATATTATCGAATTTGAAGAAGACCTGCCAGAAGAAGAGCAAAGCAAATCATTATAATATTATCTCTGCGAAGATTAACAGTTTTAGCAGAACAACATAACCTAAAAATGGCCGACCATCTATTTGACGACTTCAATCCCGTAACTTCCAAACAATGGAAGCAGCAGATTCAGTACGAACTCAAAGGAGCAGATTATAACGAAACGCTAATCTGGGAAAGTCCGGAGGGCATCAAAGTAAAGCCCTTCTACCATATTGACGAATTTGAAAACCCGCTTTCTTTCTCAGAAAAAGAAACCGCTTTCAAAATAGTCCAGAATATTTTCGTACATGATTTGGATAAATCTGTAAATCGTGCCTTGGAAACCCTGTCCAGAGGAGCAGAAAGTATCCGGTTTACTATAGAAGATGAAAATCTGGATATAGCTAAACTATTGGAAAAACTTCCGTTAGAAACGATAACCGTTTACTTCCATTTATCATTCCTTTCAATCGATTTCGTCAAAAAAATCGACACCATTGCCAAAAACAGAAACGCCAACTTTTTTATACAAATTGACCCGATTGGAAAACTGGCAAAAGAGGGCAACTGGCACACGAATCTTGATTCCGACTTTAACCTTCTGAATACAATTTCCATCTCTTGCCAAAATGCGAATTTCCTTAGCATTGACGGAAGCCTTTATCAAAATGCCGGAGCCAATATTGTCCAGCAACTGGCTTATATGCTAGCCCATGCCAATGAATACTTTAACCGCATGGCAACCGTTTCAAAACCTATCACATTTCAGGTAGCTGTGGGAACAAATTATTTTTTCGAGATTGCAAAACTGCGTGCCCTACGCCTGCTTTTTGACCTTTTAGCTAAAGAATACGACAATAATTCAGGCTGCCACATACTTGCTATGCCTACCAAAAGAAACAAAACACTTTACGACTATAACGTAAACATGCTTCGCACCACCACAGAATGCATGAGTGCCATTTTAGGCGGTGCCGATGCCGTTTCGAATCTGGCATACGATTCCTTATACCATAAAGACAACGAATTTGGTGACCGAATTTCAAGAAACCAACTTCTGGTACTAAAACACGAAAGCTATTTTGACAAGGTCAATAACCCGGCAGACGGAAGCTATTATATAGAAACATTAACAGAGCAATTAGCCGAAAAAGCTTTGGCCCTGTTCAAAGACATCGAAGCAAACGGTGGTTTAATTACACAATTGATTGAAGGCACTATTCAAAGAAAAATTCAGGAGAGTGCTGCAAAAGAACAGGATTTGTTTGATTCAGGAAAAGAAATCCTGTTGGGAACCAATAAATATCCTAACAAAAATGACAGGATGAGCCACGACCTGGAACTATTTCCTTTTGTAAAATCAAAACCAAGAAAAACGCTGGTAACACCAATCATAGAAAAACGATTGGCAGAAAAAATGGAACAGGAACGTTTGGAAAGCGAAAAAGAAAACGGATAAGGTTATGAAAAACTTTAAAAACTTATTAATCTGCATATTCTTTCTAGGCAATTTGACCTATGCGCAAAAGTCATTTAAAAATACATTTTCCCGAAATCTGATGCAAATTGAACTGGCCAATTTGAAATTGTATCTGAATAAATATACTGAGACGAATTTGGATTCTGTTTCAATGCTGTCAATCCATTACATACAGCCTCGAAAATATTGCCATTATTCAAAATATGTGGGCAATCCTAAGAAAGGAGAAGAATGGTTTGATAATTTCTATAAAGAAGGCAATGTTGTATTTCCGGAAAATTCCAAAATCATAAATTCTTTTTATGAAGAAAAAGGAAAGGAAAAATATACTCCGGAATACAATTATTATTACGATGAGAACCATTTTCTTCATAACTTAATAAACAAAATAAATAAGATGGAGAGTTGCGAGTGCTTTATCACTCTTAATTCGAAAGGCAAGCTTATGATAAAATATGGAGAAGTTAGTACAGACGAAATAAAACACTTTATCAAAGAAACAGCGATTCTAGATAAACCATGAAAAGAAAAGACATCCAACATATAAAATTAGATTCTCAAGCCGATGGCAAAAAAGCCAAGTCAGAAAACGTTGAAAACTTCCTGACGGCCGAAGGTATCGAACTGAAAAACACCTATTCCGAAGAAGACATCCAAAATCTGGAACATCTTAATTTTGGAGCAGGATTCGCACCAAATCTTCGTGGTCCGTACGCCACTATGTACGTTCGCCGTCCCTGGACTATTCGTCAATATGCCGGATTTTCAACAGCAGAAGAAAGTAATGCCTTTTACAGAAGAAACCTGGCTGCCGGGCAAAAAGGACTCTCCATTGCATTCGACCTTCCAACGCACAGAGGCTATGACAGCGACCACGAAAGAGTGGTTGGCGATGTTGGAAAAGCAGGTGTGGCTATCGACTCTGTAGAAGACATGAAAGTACTGTTCGACCAGATTCCGCTTGATGAAATGTCGGTTTCCATGACCATGAATGGTGCCGTATTGCCAATTATGGCATTTTATATCGTAGCTGCTGAAGAACAGGGCGTAAAACCGGAACTGCTTTCAGGAACCATCCAGAATGACATCCTGAAAGAATTTATGGTACGAAACACTTACATCTATCCGCCTACTCCGTCAATGAAAATCATCGCCGATATTTTCGACTTTACGAGTAAAAAAATGCCTAAGTTCAATTCTATCTCGATTTCCGGATACCACATGCAGGAAGCCGGAGCTACGGCAGATATCGAACTGGCCTATACTTTAGCCGACGGACTTGAATACATCCGTACAGGACTAGCTGCAGGAATGAAAATCGACGAGTTTGCTCCACGACTTTCGTTCTTTTGGGCCATTGGGATGAACCATTTCATGGAAATTGCAAAAATGCGTGCCGGAAGAATGCTGTGGGCTAAACTGCTCAAACAGTTCAATCCTCAGGACGAGAAATCGCTTGCTTTAAGAACCCATTGCCAGACTTCAGGTTGGAGTCTTACAGAACAGGACCCGTTTAATAACGTAGCCCGTACCTGTATCGAAGCCGCCGCCGCCGCCTTTGGAGGTACACAATCATTACATACCAATGCCTTAGACGAAGCCATAGCCCTGCCTACGGATTTCTCAGCAAGAATTGCCCGAAACACACAGATTTTTCTTCAGGAAGAAACCAAAATTACCAAAACGGTAGACCCTTGGGCGGGAAGCTATTACGTAGAAAAACTTACCGATGAAATTGTCCACAAAGCCTGGCAGCTCATTCAGGAAGTAGAAGAATTAGGCGGTATGACCAAAGCCATTGAAGCGGGAATACCAAAATTGAGAATTGAAGAAGCCGCAGCCAGAAAGCAGGCAAGAATCGATTCCAGCCAGGATATCATTGTAGGCGTAAACAAATACCGACTGGAAAAAGAAGACCCGCTACATATCCTGGATGTCGACAACCAGATGGTGCGCAGACAGCAAATCGAAAGGCTGGAAAAAATAAAATCTACAAGAAATACCGAAAAAGTAAAAGAGACCTTACATAAATTGACCGAAGCCGCCAAATCCGGCCAGGGCAATTTATTGGAAATTGCAGTAGATGCCGCCAGAAACAGAGCCACTTTGGGTGAAATCAGCGATGCATTAGAAACTGTTTTTGGAAGATATAAAGCGCAAATCAAATCGTTTAGCGGCGTGTATAGCAAAGAAATTAAAAATGACGAAAGCTTTGAAAAAGCAAAGCAGAAAGCCGACGAATTTGCAAAATCCGAAGGCCGTAGACCAAGAATAATGATTGCCAAAATGGGACAGGATGGACATGATCGTGGTGCCAAAGTTGTCGCAACAGGTTATGCCGATGTAGGTTTTGATGTTGACATTGGACCTCTGTTCCAAACGCCGGCAGAAGCAGCCAAACAGGCCGTAGAAAATGACGTACATATTTTGGGTGTTTCTTCTCTTGCTGCCGGACACAAAACATTGGTACCTCAGGTAATCGAAGAATTAAAGAAATACGGACGTGAAGATATTATGGTAATCGTTGGCGGCGTAATCCCTGCCCAGGACTACCAATATCTTTTTGATTCCGGAGCCGTAGCCGTTTTTGGTCCCGGAACCAAAATCAGCGAAGCTGCCATTACAATCTTAGACATCTTAATGCAGGAATAATAATTTCAAAAAGCGGGAAATCATATTCCCGCTTTTTTATTGTCAAAACCCTACTCAAGGGATAAAACAACCAATCATGAAAAAAATACTACTTATACTGATGCTTGTCAGTTGCTTCAAAGCAAATTCTCAAACAGTAAATCCTAACTATGACAGCAAACTTGCCGAGTCTTTGGGTGCTGACGATTACGGAATGAAAATGTATGTCCTGGCTATCTTAAAAACCGGAAGCAATAAAATAGACGACAAAGAAAAATTAAACGAGCTTTTCAAAGGCCATATGGACAACATCAACCGCCTGGCTAAAGACGGCAAGCTGATTGTTGCCGGTCCTTTAAAGAAAAACGATAAAAATTATCGCGGCATCTTTATCCTGAATGCAAAAACAATTGAGGAAGCAAACGAATTATTACTTACCGACCCTGCCATAAAAGAAAAACTTTTTGAGGTAGAAGTATTTGAATGGTACGGTTCGGCTGCTTTGCCTGAATACCTGAAAATACACGATAAAATAGAAAAGACGAAACACTGATTTAAAAAGTCTCTTCCAGATTTCCATTATTATGAATTTAGCGTTCTTGTGCCTTTGCTAGCAATATTTTCACGCAAAGACGCAGACCCGCAAGTTTTGAAAATTTAATTAATATTTTCTTCTGCCTGACAGGAACTCTTCAAATCTGCACAATCATCTAATCTGTGGCTGAACAGAAATTTATAAATCACACTCCCTTACCCTAAGTTAAACTGCCAAACGTTTATTAAGCATTAATTCCATCTCAACAACTACTTGAACATTTATTTTAAATAGGAAAAATATCTTTTGTAATAATTCCGTATTTTAGTAAAAAAGAAAAACGACACACATGGATTTTACAAAAAAAATGCTTCGCGATAATGCCCTCGAAGGAAAAACAATTGTTGTTACAGGTGGCGGCAGCGGACTTGGAAAAGCAATGACAAAATATTTTCTGGAACTGGGAGCCAAAGTCGCCATAACTTCCCGCGATCTTGAAAAACTAAGAACTACCGCAGAAGAACTTGAAAAAGAAACCGGCGGTGAATGCCTTCCTTTAGCCTGCGATGTCCGCAACTATGAGCAGGTTGAAACCATGCTCGCCTCTGTTCTGGAAAAATTTGGTAAAGTAGATGTATTACTGAACAATGCAGCCGGAAATTTTATTTCTCCTACAGAAAGGCTATCGGCCAATGCCTTTGATACTATTATTGACATTGTGTTAAAAGGCTCCAAAAACTGCACTCTGGCTTTTGGAAAACATTGGATTGACACCAAACAGCAGAACACAACCATCTTGAATATTGTCACAACCTATGCCTGGACGGGCTCTGCTTATGTAGTTCCGTCAGCCACAGCAAAAGCCGGCGTTTTAGCCATGACCCGAAGCCTTGCCGTTGAATGGGCCAAATACGGAATCCGTTCCAATGCCATAGCACCGGGACCATTTCCTACCAAAGGCGCCTGGGACAGATTATTACCGGGCGACCTGAAAGACAAATTCGACCTGGCAAAAAAAGTACCACTAAAAAGAGTAGGCGACCATCAGGAATTAGCCAACCTTGCCGCCTATCTCGTGTCTGACTTTTCAGCCTATGTCAACGGTGAAGTCATTACCATCGATGGTGGCGAATGGCTTAAAGGTGCCGGACAGTTCAATCTTCTGGAAGCCGTTCCTGAAGAAATGTGGGACATGTTGGAAGCTATGATTAAAGCCAAGAAAAATAATTAGGAAAGTTGCTAAGTTGCTAAGGTTCTGAGAGGCTAAGGTTTGTGCGTCATGTATATATAAAAGAATACGTTATGAAATAACTTTCATGTATTCTTTCATTTTGCATAAGCTTCAAAATCTGTGTAATCATACCAATCTGTGGCTAAAAAGCCGCTAAGCTGCTAAGGTTCTGAGAGGCTAAGGTTTGTGCGTCATGTATATATAAAAGAATACGTTATGAAATAACTTTCATGTATTCTTTCATTTTGCATAAGCTTCAAAATCTGTGTAATCATACCAATCTGTGGCTAAAAAGCCGCTAAGCTGCTAAGGTTCTGAGAGGCTAAGGTTGTGCGTTTTATCGACAAAGCAGGAAGTTACCCAAAACGGATTTTGAAATAACAAAGCATACTGCCAAAAACAAAAACAGCACCATAAGCCGGAGGAATACTTCCGGCTTTTTTATTCGCTATCTCTTTTTATATTGTTAACAAAATAGATTTTCAAAACCCATAAATAATTGTATTTTTACGGTTCAAAATTTTAGAAATTAAATGGGCAAAATCATTGCTATTGCAAATCAAAAAGGCGGCGTTGGCAAAACAACGACGTCTGTTAATTTAGCAGCTTCCTTGGGAGTTTTAGAGAAAAAAGTATTACTGATTGACGCTGATCCTCAAGCGAATGCAAGTTCGGGTTTAGGAATCGACGTCGAGTCGGTAGAAATTGGAACTTACCAGATTCTGGAACACAGTAATACGCCGGAGGAAGCAACAATCGAATGTTCATCTCCAAACGTATCCGTGATTCCTGCCCATATTGATTTGGTGGCTATCGAAATCGAATTGGTCGACAAGGAAAACCGGGAATATATGCTAAAAACAGCATTGGAAAGCGTAAAGGACAAATACGATTACATTCTAATCGACTGTGCTCCATCGTTGGGATTGCTGACATTGAATGCATTGACAGCAGCAGATTCAGTAGTGATTCCAATCCAATGTGAGTATTTTGCTCTGGAAGGATTAGGAAAACTATTGAATACGATAAAAAGTGTCCAAAAAATCCATAATCCGGATCTGGATATAGAAGGCTTATTGCTGACTATGTATGATTCCCGCCTTCGCCTATCCAATCAGGTAGTTGAAGAAGTACAGAAACATTTCCACGATATGGTTTTTGAAACAGTTATCCAGCGTAATGTAAAATTGAGCGAGGCACCAAGTTTTGGAGAAAGCATTATCAACTATGATGCAACCAGTAAAGGAGCAACCAATTACATCAACCTGGCAGAAGAAATCATTAAGAAAAATACGAAATAGAAACAGTTTATGACAAAGGCGATAAAGAAACAAGCGTTAGGAAGAGGTTTATCAGCATTGCTAAAAGATCCAGAAAACGACATCAAATCGGCAGAGGATAAAAATGCAGATAAAGTAGTTGGTAATATTATTGAGCTTGAAATTGATGCTATTGAAATAAACCCGTTTCAGCCAAGAACCAATTTCAATGAAGAATCCCTTCAGGAATTGGCTACTTCCATCAGGGAACTAGGTGTTATCCAACCTATTACCGTACGAAAATTAGATTTTAACAAATTCCAGCTAATCTCCGGAGAAAGAAGGCTTCGTGCTTCAAAATTAGCCGGATTGACAGTTGTACCTGCCTATATCAGGCTTGCCAACGACAATGAATCGCTGGTAATGGCTTTGGTAGAAAACATACAGCGTCATGACCTTGACCCTATCGAAATCGCCTTGTCCTACCAACGTTTAATTGACGAGATTCAGTTAACGCAGGAGCAGATGAGTGACCGCGTAGGTAAAAAGCGTTCCACGATTGCCAATTACCTGCGATTATTAAAGCTTGACCCGATTATCCAGACCGGAATCCGCGATGGTTTTATTTCTATGGGACACGGTCGTGCTATCATTAACATTGAAGACCATGACATACAGGCTGATATTTACCAAAAAATCGTCAGCCAAAACCTTTCTGTAAGAGAAACGGAAGCCTTGGTTAAAAATTACCAGGACAGCCTGAAACCGGCTCCGCCAAAAGCGGCAAAAGGCAATGCATTTACCATTGATGAATCAGAAAAGAAAGCCATAGGAAACTATTTTGGCACAAAAGTAGATGTCAAAGTAGCTGGAAATGGTAAAGGAAAAATCACAATCCCATTCCATTCTGAAGAGGATTTCAACCGAATTATCAAATTAATCAAAGGTTAGTGAATAAGTTAGTTTCCATATTTTTTCTCTTTTTTCTGATCGGAACTACTTCCGTCAGCGCACAGGAAGAATTGAATATTGTCGTACGCGACAGCATAAAAGGAGAAGAAATCAATCCATTGGCTCCTTCTAAAGCTGCCTTTTATTCGGCCATACTTCCGGGTATGGGACAGGCCTATAATAAAAAATACTGGAAAATTCCCATCGTATATGCAGCATTAGGAACCGGAATAGGAATCTATGCTTACAACAACAAGAATTACCACAAATACAGAGACGAATACAAAAGGCGTTTAAACGGAACAGAAGACCCAAACGGAAAGCTTTCCAACCTGACAGACAATCAGCTGATTTCTGCACAAAGGCAGTTCCAGAAAAACCGCGACCTTTCTTTGATAGTCACGGTAGGCATCTACATCCTGAATATTGTTGAGGCTAATGTGGACGCGCATCTCCTGCAATTCAATGTAAGCGATAAGCTCACGCTCAAGCCGGATATTTACCAAAACGACCTGAATTACAAAAAAAATGTCGGACTGACATTAAATTACAATTTTTAATAGCACATCATGAAAATAGCACTTTTGGGATATGGCAAAATGGGTAAAGTGATTGAAAAAATCGCTTTGGAAAGAGGCCATGAAATCGTTTTGAGAAAATCTGCAGAAGATTCTTTTGAAGGATTGGAACAGGCAGATGTCGCAATTGATTTTAGTATTCCTGACGCTGCGGTTAGCAATATCTCAACCTGTTTAGACAACAATATTCCAATCATTTCCGGAACTACCGGTTGGCTTGACAGCTATGACAAAATGGTTGCTCTTTGCCAGGAAAAAAACGGGGCATTTATCTACGGTTCCAATTTCAGTTTAGGCGTAAACATATTTTTCCAACTGAATGACTATCTCGCTAAAATGATGTCAAACATCAGGGAATATAAAGTTTCCATGGAAGAAATACACCATACACAAAAATTAGATGCACCAAGTGGCACCGCCATCACCTTAGCCAAAGGAATCATAGAAAATTCGGACTATTCAAGCTGGGCATTGGAAAATGCAAAAGAGGACGAAATCTTAATTGATGCCAAAAGAATCGAAAATGTTCCGGGCACGCATAGCGTTTTCTACAATTCAGCCGTAGACACTATCGAAATCAAACATATTGCCCATAGTCGTGAAGGTTTTGCATTAGGCGCGGTAGTAGCCGCAGAATGGATTTTAGGCAAAAAAGGTGTCTACACCATGAAAGATGTGCTTAATTTAACGTAACAAATCTTTTTCCCAACAGACATATACATAAAAATACATACAGATGACAATTAATCAATGGTTTCTATTTTTCCTTATCCTTCAGGTAGTACACTTTTTAGGAACATGGAAATTGTATAAAAAAGCAGGAAGACAAGCCTGGGAAGCAGCAATTCCAATCTATAACGCTATTATCCTGATGAAAATCATCAACCGACCGAAATGGTGGGTTATTTTGCTTTTTATACCTATTGTAAATCTTATCATGTTTCCTGTTGTTTGGGTGGAAACTTTGAGAAGTTTTGGAAAAAATACGACTTTGGATACGGCTCTGGGAGTGCTTACATTAGGACTTTATATCTATTACATTAACTATACTCAGGATGTAAAATATATTGAAAACAGAAGCCTGCATCCAAAAAACAAAACTGCAGATACTGTCAGTTCCCTGCTATTTGCAGTAGTAGTTGCTACAATTGTCCATACCTATGTAATGCAGCCTTTTACCATTCCTACAGGTTCGTTGGAAAAAACACTTTTGGTAGGCGATTTTCTTTTTGTCAGCAAAAATCATTATGGTGCCAGAACACCTATGACCACTGTTGCCATGCCTATGGTTCATGACACAATTCCGGGACTTAAAACTAAATCTTACCTAAACAGGCCTCAGCTTCCGTATTTCAGATTTCCGGGATTTGAACCCATCGAAAAAAATGATATTGTAGTATTCAACTGGCCTGTAGATACTATCCCGCATGCTACAGAAGCCAATTTCAAACCTATCGACAAAAAGACAAATTACGTAAAACGTTGCGTAGGAACTCCTGGTGACAATCTTTCTTTTATTGATGGTGATGCCTATATTAATGGCAAGAAACTAATTTTATCAGACAGAGCCAGAGTTCAATATTCTTACAGAGTAACTACTGTAAATGGCAGCATGCTTGACCCAAATTACCTGACAAAAGAGTTAAGAATATATCCGGACGATATTGGCTTCAATCAGAATGACAACAGCTATTTCTTTATTTCTTTAACCGATGAAAATGCGGCTATCCTGAAAAAGAATCCAACTGTGGAAAGCGTTACAAAACTGATTGCCAAAGCAGAAGAGCATCCTGATCCAAGAATCTTTCCATATACCAAAAAATGGAATCAGGACAATTTCGGCCCTATCTATATTCCTCAGGCTGGAAAAACAGTAAAACTGGACAAAGAATCACTTCCTTTTTACAGAACGATTATCAAAGAATATGAAAAGAACGACCTAAAAGTTGAGGGAGACAAAATCATCATCAACGGTCAGGTGGCTGATTCTTATACATTCAAACAGGATTATTACTACATGGTTGGAGACAACCGCCACAACTCATTAGACAGCCGTTATTGGGGCTTTGTACCCGCAGACCACATCGTAGGAAAGCCGGTGTTTATCTGGATGAGTTTGGACCCGTACACTCCGTGGTCAAAAGCTATTGACAAGATTCGTTGGGAAAGACTATTCACAACTGTTGGCGGAAGCGGCGAACCGGTATCCTATTTCAGTATTTTCGTCCTATTAATGGCAGGGTATTTTATTGCTAACTTCTTTATCAGAAGAAAAAAGAAAAAATTAGACAGGTATTAAGATGAATATCCTTTTGCTTCCTACCTATTTCCCGTCCATCAGCCAATTTGCTGCCATGGTTCAGGCCAATTCGATTACCTTTGAGATGGAAGACAACTTCCAAAAACAGACCAACAGGAACCGAATGTATATCTACAGCCCGAACGGCATACAGATGCTTAACATTCCTGTAAAGCATTCCAAAGGCGACAGGCACCAGAAAACAAAAGACGTTCGTATTGAAGATGCCTTTGACTGGCAGAAGCAGCATTTCAAATCGCTTGAAGCAGCCTACAGGACATCACCTTTCTTTGAATATTTTGAAGACGACCTGGCTCCTGTTTTTCAAAAGAAGCACGACTTTTTGATGGACTTGAATTTTGAAGCGATGGAAATCGTTTCAGACTGCCTTGGCTTTGAATTTAGCTATAAGAAAACGGAAGAATATTTTCATGAAGCACCTCAATTCACAGATTTCCGACCTTTAGCAAACGGGAAAAAAGATACTTTGGAATTTGAGCCTTACACTCAGGTTTTTGGAGAAAAACACGGCTATCTGAACAATTTGAGCATCCTGGACCTTTTGTTCAACGAAGGAAGGCATGCCTTAGATTATCTAAAAAATCAATCGCTTTAAACCCGATTTAATTTTCGAACGCCAGCCTTGCCATAACCGGAAAGTGGTCTGAATTGACAAAATCAGGATAATTTTCAAAGTTTTTGACCTGCATCTTCTTATCCACAAAAATATAATCGATTCGGGCCGGATAGTATTTGAAATTATATGACTTTCCAAAACCGCTGCCGGCTTCTTCAAAGGCATCATTCAGATTTCCTCTGATACTTCTGTACACAAACGAGAAAGCACTGTTATTCATGTCACCGCATATAATTTCAGGGAGCTTACTGTTTTTCTTGTGATTCATTATGATTTCGGCCTGCTCCTGCTGCTCTTTAAAAGCCTCACTCATCCTCTTGATAATCTTCTTTGACTTTTGCTCGTTAATACCGTTTATATCTTCATTGATTTCATGAACATCGGGCGTAATCCTGATGGATTGCAAATGCATATTATAAACCCTGATCGTATCCTTCCCTTTTTTGATATCGGCATAAATAGCGTTATTATTAGAATTTGGAAATACGATATCACCTCTGCCTACAATTGGAAATTTAGAAAATATGGCATGTCCCGTCTTTGTCTTATTTCCTTTCATCAGGATATATTTGTGCTTATAAGCCCTCAAATTAATTTTCCCTTCAGAATATTCCTGAATGCATAGAATGTCCGGATTCTTGTCATTAATGAAATTGGCTATCAGTTCCGGCACATCGTCCCTTTCAATCCATTTGTAAAGATTAAAAAGACGTACATTATAACTCATCACTGTAAAATCATTATCAGAGGGCGGAAGGTCTGTAGTCGAAAATTTATAGAACTTATTAATAAAAGTAATACCCATTAACAGCACCACCGAAGAAAGCAAAATCTGCCTTTTCATCTGTATTCCCCAATAAATAAAAAAGAGTAGATTTAAAATCAACATGAAGGGCAATATCAGGGTCAGTACAGATAGAATGGGAAATAATTTAGGAGCCAAAAACGGTAAGATATAAGCAACAAAAGTCAATACAGTCAACACTATATTGAAAAAAAACATTGCTTTATTGAACCATGAAAGGTTTTTCATTTTTTGGCAAAAAATTTTTGAGTTCTGGCAAAGATTATAAAACTTTCTTTACTTTCCTGCTTTGAAAAGAAATTCTTTTTCTTCTTTTGTCAGGCTATCATAACCGGACTGGCTTATCTTGTCAAGAATTTCATCAATCTGCTGTTGTGTTTTATCCTTCACAACAATCCGGCTGGCAGGAGCCGTTTTTGGTTTCGGCTGACTAACATTTCGATGTACCTTTTTAAAAGGCGTTCCCTTTTTAGGCTTAAACAGATTGGCAAAGAAGTCCAGGATTCGGGTAACAATCAGGCTCAAATCGGTTCCGTTCTGCAAAAGCTTAATATAAATAAAACCAAATACGGCACCGCCCAAATGGGCAATATGCCCTCCCATATTATTGGTTGGTATCTGTATCAGGTCCAATATCAGGAAAACAATAGCAATATGCCATAATTTGACAGTTCCTATCAGCAAGAGCCTTATCTGATATAATGGCGCATAGGTTGCAGTACCAATAAGCACCGCCATAATTGCTCCGGAAGCTCCAATAATAGGTGCTTTATAGCCAAAAAGAAAAAATGTACCCAGAAAAACCAATCCGGCAAAAGCAGCACCCAATAAATACAATCCCAAAAACTGCTTTTGTGTAAAAAAAGTAAGGAAAAGTCTTCCTGAAAAATTAAGCATAATCATATTGAACAGCAGATGCAGTACATCCACATGCAGAAAACTATACGTAAGCAGTGTCCAGGGCTTTACAATAAACTCTGAAGGATCAGAAGTAAGCTGTATCCACGACATCAAAGACAGGAATCCGTCATTTGAAAAGGCGTGCAGCAAAAACAAAGGTATAGCAATACCAATATTCCAGAAGATCAACTGTAACGTAATTCCTCCGGTTTTGTATTGCATCTTTAGATCATCAATGATTCCCATAAAACCCAAAGATTAATTCCAACGATTGTTATGAAACTGGTTCTTTTTCCAGTACCACATCATCAAAAATCCAATTATGGCACCTCCAATGTGGGCAAAATGGGCCACTCCACCAGGACCATCGCCAAATAATGACTTTCCTGAAGTTCCTAAAAACAAATCCAGAGCCAATAATCCCGGCACAAAATATTTTGCCTTGATTGGAATCGGAATAAAAAACATCATCAATTCAGCATTAGGAAACATAAAAGCAAAGGCTACCAATAATCCGTATATAGCACCGGAAGCTCCAACCATAGGAGTCTGATTTAGCATGGCGGCATCAAACAGGCTTTTAAAACCTGCATCGGTAAGATTTGTTTTTCCTGCTACTTCTAAAATTGGCTTGATTCCATTAAAGAACATATCTCCACGATAAGCCTTCCCATCAGAAAAATTCACATTCAGTATCTGATGCAAAGTATTATCTGACAAGCCCAGGTACCTAACCGGTTCCAAAAGATGCTGCATTTCAAGATAATTCACTCCAATCTGCATCAAAGCCGCGCCCAAACCACAAGAAATATAGAAAAACAGGAATTTTTTCGCTCCCCAAAAATGCTCCAAAGCACTACCAAAAGAAAACAGGGCAAACATATTGAAGAAAATATGCATTGGATTTCCATGCATAAACATATGTGTCAAAGGCTGCCAATATTTAAAATGGTCGTTTTCAGGATAGAATAACGCAAAAAGATATTCGGCATATTGCCCAACAACCTGCGTCCCAATAAAAAATATAATATTTATAATCAATAATTGCTTGACCGTTGGCGTGATATTCATCATACTGCAAATTTTTTATCTAAATCCTCAACACTCATCGTGATAAAGGTTGGTTTATGAAAAGGCGAAACATTAGGTTCCTTACAGGCAAAGAGTCCGTTAACGAGATTCTCCTGTTCTCTTTCTGTCAGATAGGTTCCTGTTTTCACAGCAAGGCTTTTTGCCATCGATTTTGCAATCGTATCGTTCTGGCTGAAACTGCTTTCCGGAATTTCGTCTTGTAGGTCACTCAATAACTGTTCCAACAGGATGGAAACCTCGCTTTCTGTCACATTGACCGGAATACCGGAAATTACAACGCTGTCTTCTTTAATTTCTTCAAAAACAAACCCGGTATTGACCAGAGAAAGCTCCAATTCAGAAATCAATACTATTTCCTGGGATGAAAAATAAAGATTCAGCGGAAACAACAACTGCTGGCTCGATGCCTGTTGCACTGTCATATTCGCCAGAAACTGTTCATACAAAACGCGTTGGTGTGCCCTTTGCTGGTCAATAATCACCATTCCTGATTTGATAGGACTGACAATATATTTTTTATGAATCTGATAGGTCTTATAAATCGCTTCTTCAATTTCCTTATCATTAAACAGAGAACCGGTTACTTCTTCAGATTCAAATTGGATATCCTGAATATCAGTAATCGTTTCCGTATCCTGTTTTAATCCCACATACAGGCTTTCCCAGTTAGACGATTCAGGCTTTCTGTAAGAACCACCCGAACCACTATAACTGCTGCTATTGCTTCCGCTACTGTATGATTTTGCCGGTATCGGATCCGGATCGCCAAACGGATTAAAATTAGCATCCACCTGAATTAAAGGCATAGATGCTTCTTTCTTCTCATATTCGTAGGGCGTATCCAGATTAGAATCCCTGTCGAAATCCAAAACCGGAGCCACATTAAACTGTCCCAAACTGTGTTTTATGGCAGAACGTAAAATAGCGTAAAGCGCATGCTCATCGTCAAATTTTATTTCCGTTTTTGTCGGATGTATATTGATATCAATTGTATTGGGCGGAACGTCCAGATAGATAAAATAACTAGGCTGGCAACCATCTTTCAGCAATCCTTCATAGGCAGCCATAATAGCATGGTGCAGGTAACCGCTTTTGATAAAACGGTCATTGACAAAGAAAAATTGTTCGCCACGGTTCTTCTTTGCAAATTCAGGCTTGCTCACAAACCCCTGTATTCCTACGATTTCTGTACTTTCCTGAATCGGAACCAGTTTTTCATTGGTTTTTCCTGAAAAAATATTCACGATACGCTGACGCAGGTTTGATGCCGGAAGGTTAAACATTTCGCTTCCGTTATGATACATCGTAAAATGAATATTGGGATGGGCCAAAGCAACCCTTTGAAATTCATCAACAATATGGCGGTGTTCCACCGTATCCGATTTCAGGAAATTCCTTCTTGCCGGTATATTAAAAAAAAGATTCTTTACCGCAAAAGACGTCCCTTTTGGCAGAACGGCCACATCCTGCGACACAAACTTGCCTCCTTCAATGGCGAGATGTGTTCCCAATTCATCCTGCTCCTGCTTTGTTTTCATCTCTACATGTGCAATTGCGGCAATAGAAGCCAATGCCTCGCCACGGAAACCTTTGGTATGCAATGAAAACAAATCTTCTGCTGCTCTGATTTTTGAAGTAGCATGACGCTCAAAACACAAACGCGCATCAGTAACACTCATACCAACACCATTATCAATCACCTGTACAAGTGATTTTCCGGCGTCTTTAATAATAAGTTTGATATCGTTGGCCTTAGCATCAACTGCGTTTTCAAGAAGTTCTTTCACCACAGATGCAGGCCTCTGGACTACTTCTCCAGCGGCTATCTGGTTGGCAACATGATCGGGAAGCAATTGAATTATACTCGACATTCTATAAATTTGTTGACTTCCAAAGTTACATAATTAATATAACAATTGAAAAATTAGAAAATAGGAAAACCGGAAAGTTTTTCACACAAAAAAGCCTATTTCGTGTAAAGGAAATAGGCTCTATAAAAAGTTTATCGGGACTTTATTATTTCGAAGACTGCTGTCTTAAATAAGCCATCTTTATTGCCGCAATCGCCGCTTCGGTTCCTTTATTTCCATGAACCCCGCCGCTTCTGTCAATAGATTGCTGCTCATTATTATCAGTCAGCACACAAAAGATAACCGGAACATCTGTTTGAACATTCAAATCCTTGATGCCTTGCGTAACGCCTTCACATACAAAATCAAAATGTTTGGTTTCGCCCTGAATCACACAACCAATTACGATAACCGTATCCACCTGCTGTGTTTCTATCATACGCTTAGCCCCATAAACAAGCTCAAAGCTTCCCGGAACATTCCATCGGATGATATTATCCGGCGTGGCATCACAGTCCAGTAACGCCTTTTCAGCACCGGAAAAAAGACCCTCCGTTATTTTGTCATTCCATTCAGAAACAACAATCCCAAACCGAAAATCTTTCGCGCTTGGGATTGTGTTTTTATCGTATTCTGATAAATTTTTATTAGCTGTAGCCATTGTAATAAGATTGCAATCTCAAATCAAGACTTCAGAAATCTGAAATCTAAAATTCAAAATCTAAATTATTGTGCCAATCCAATCATTGCATCAATATTCATCGCTTCAGGAGCCGTATCGTATTTCTCCTTGATTTCGTTGAAATATTTCAATGCTGTTTCTTTTTGCTTCAATGCCAAAGCCGTTTGCCCTGCTTTCAGCAAGAAACGTGGCGTAGTCATGTCATTCTGATTCATCTCAGCAGCCTTAACATAATACTCCAAAGCTTCTTTTGGCTGGTTCAATTGAGAGAAGGCATCACCAATTGCTCCTTTTGCAATTACAGAAAGCATCAAATCATCTGAACTGAATTTTTCAAGATATTCGATTGCCTCTTTGTATTTTTTAGTATTCAGATAAGCGATACCCGCATAGTAATTTGCCAGGTTAGCCGCATTGGTACCAGAATAATTTTCTATAATTCCTGTGAAACCCAGCTTTCCTTCTCCACCTTTTAGAGACAGGTTGTAAAGTGAATCGCTTGCTGTTCCTTCAGTTGCCTGCTGGAAGTATTTCTGAGCCTGGAACATTTCGTTCGCAGCTTCATCTTCTTTAGGCTCTACAATAAATTTCTTATATAAAAGGTAACCTGCCGCTATAAGGGCAACAGCTCCAATAACGATAAAAATACCTTTTTGGTTTTTAGCAACCCATTCTTCGGTTCTAGAAGCACCCTCATCTAAAGAATTGAATACTCCTGCAGTTGTGCTATCTTTTTCTGAAATTGCATCAAGTGGGTCCGGTTCGAATTCGTTTTCTTCCTTTGGTTTAGGAGCCTTATAGCCTCTTTTGTTATATGTTGCCATTCATGTTTAATTAAGTGAGGTGCAAAAATAAAATTTTTATTCAAATGTAAAAGATGTTTTTTCGTTATTTTTCAATAATTTGCACCCTCTTAAAAAAATTGTGTCAAAAACCACAAGGTTCTCACTATCAGCTGGCGTTTGCAGATGTATCTAAAAAAAATAGCATTATTCAATTATAAAAACTTTTCGGAAGCCAATTTCGAGTTCGACAGCAAGATAAATTGCTTTGTAGGAAAAAACGGTATCGGCAAGACCAATGTACTTGATGCCATTTATCATTTATCCTACGGCAAAAGCTATTTCAATCCTTTAGCCGTACAGAACATCAAACATAACGAAGAGTTTTTTGTAATTGACGGGGAATTTGAAAAAGACGACCGAAACGAACAAATTGTCTGCAGCTTAAAAAAAGGACAAAAGAAAATCCTGAAAAGAAACGGAAAACAGTATGAGAAATTTTCTGACCATATCGGGTTCATTCCTTTGGTTATTATTTCTCCGGCCGACCGCGACCTGATTATCGAAGGAAGCGAAACAAGAAGAAAATTCATTGATTCTGTCATTTCCCAATTGGATTCCCATTATCTCCAACAGCTCATACAATACCAGAAAGTCATTAGCCAGCGAAATGCATTATTAAAATATTTTGCCATCAACCATGTTTTCGAAAATACAACACTGCTGATCTACAATGAGCAGCTCCACAGCCTGGGTCATGCTATTTTTGAAAAGAGAAAACAATTCCTTGAAGACTTTGTACCCATCTTCAACAGGCACCATCAGGCAATAACGGGAAATGCAGAAACCGTACAACTGGTTTATGAAAGCCAGCTTCATGAAAAAGAGCTGATGGCATTGCTGGAAGAAAGTCTGGCAAAAGACCGCATCATGCATTATACCACTGCCGGAATTCACAAAGACGACCTGTCTTTTGAGATTGACCACCATCCTATAAAAAAATTCGGTTCGCAAGGACAACAGAAATCTTTTCTGATTGCCTTGAAACTGGCACAGTTTGAATTTGTAAAAAAACAAAGCCGCCAGAATCCGATACTGCTTTTTGACGATATCTTTGACAAACTTGATGAAACCCGCGTCGGGAAAATTATAGAAATGGTTAATAATGATGACTTTGGGCAACTGTTTATCTCCGATACGCATCCGGAACGCACAGAATCTGTGATAAAATCAATGCATCAGAGTTATAAAATATTCAACCTGTAACCTGTAAGGTATTTTTTGCCAAAATCTATTTGTAAATTACAAAAAATCAGCCGTACATTTGCAGCAAATTATTTAAACTTTTCCTACCGCACTATCTTAAGTTTTCTTAATTTTAAGCATCTATATTTAATAGGCAAGCTTCCCCGGTTTGTTTGAACAAAAAAGTTCATTGCTTCTTAACTTAAACCTGCTCCCATGTTAGCGTCTTTAAAACACAGGAAAACAATCCATAGCGGACTTTTCATTTTTGTCATTTTACTGCAAGTGCTGATTTTTTCTTTATGGTATAACCAGAATACCAACGAAAACGAACTTGCCGATTCTTTCCGGAAAGCCAGCAGGCAAAGCCTGATTATGAGCTATTCGGGCGAAGTAACCAAAAATTATTTTGATGCGGAAGATTCTTTTATGGAATACCTGTACAGTTATGACAGGAGTGCGTTGCACAAATACCGCAACTCACTTTCGTTGATGACCTCCTATCTCGACAGTCTGAACCGCCTACTGAATAAAGACGAAAAAACACTGCCTAACATCCAAAGCAAAAAAGAAAAAGAAAAAAAAATCATTGTTCTTAGAAAAGAATTGGATTCTTTAATCAAATACAGAGTAGACCCTGTTTCTGAATCCAATCCGGAAATATTTACCCTGAAGCCTTACAACCACAAAAAGGTCATGAAGTCAATTTCATACGACACGATACGGTCTTCTGAAGGTGTAGAGAAAAAAGGATTTTTCAAAAGAATAGGCAATGCTATTGCCGGAAAATATGATGTCGAAAAAGAAGAATTCCGTTATTATATGACCATGACTTTTGGCGCTGTCGAAAAAACCGGAACTCCTGAGGAACAGATGGCAAATATCTTCAATAGCACACGCCAGTATTACGAAAAAGAGTTTGGGCGCCTTAGAAACACCTATTCCAACCTAAGGGAAATAGACAGGGAACTAATGGCCATCAACAAAAAAATATTAAAAAACAGCCAGGACATTATTCTTCTCTATGACAAATCTGTTCAGGAATCCAACAAACAGCAATTTGAAAAAGCACTGGAAAACCTAAAAAACAAAAGAAGCCTGATTGCAACCCTAATGATTGTCATGTCAATATGCACCGGACTGCTCCTGCTCTACTCCATCTTTGCCTACCATTTTGAGAAAAAATTGGCTGCCGCCAAAATAGAAGCAGAAAAGAATGTGGAATTTAAAAACCGTATTATCGGAATGTTGAGTCATGAAATGCGTTCGCCTTTGAGCATTATTTCAAATCTTACCAATAAGCTGATTTCAACCAAAATGGACGGCGCACAAAACGATATGGCCAAATCGTTAAACTTTACATCAAACTCACTGCACATTACCGTGAACCAGATATTGGATTTCTTCAAAAATGAAAACGGAAAGCTGCAATTGTACAATTCCAAAACGGTACTGAAAAACGAGATTACATCCATTGTAGAATCCTTAAAATCTTTAGCCGATGCTAAAAAAATAGAACTTGTCTCACGCATAGACGATTCCTTGCAAAATGAAGTCTGGGCTGATAGCGGAAAAATACACCAGTTGTTCTACAACATGATAGGAAATGCCATAAAATTCACTTCAAAAGGAAACATTACCGTTGATTGCAGATTTACCGAAGTCAACGATAAATTCAAATTGGATGTAAAAATCAAAGACACGGGAGCCGGCATCCCTAAAGAAGACCTCGATAAAATATTTGACAAATACTATCAAAGCAAATTCCACAAAGACCAGGCAAGCTTTGGCGCCGGTTTGGGACTTAGTCTTTGCAAAGAAATTATAGAATTGTATGACGGAGAAATACGTGTTGAAAGCGAACCTGGCACAGGAACCGAAATTTCATTCCATCTGTTCCTTGAAAAATCAGACAGTTCACAGGAAACCAATCAGGCAAGATTAATCCGCAGTTACGGAAATTCGGGAATCAGGGTTGCGGTAATAGACGATGACAGGATAATCACCACATTATTGAAAAAACTGCTGTCTGATATCAACTTCGAAATGATAGGCTTCAATTCAGACATTGCCGCCAAAGAATACCTGCAAAAAGAAAACGTCAACATTATCCTGACCGACTTGCAGATTGCCAACGCCTCAGGAATTGACCTCATCAAAGACATCAAAAGCATACCGAATCACAATGCAACCGTTCCTATTATTGCAATAACCGGCGACACCTACATGAATTCGATTGAACTATCCAGCATACAGGCTGACGAGCTACTAATCAAGCCAATCAACAAAGAAGAATTATATTCAAAACTACTGAAAGTGCTATCTAAATAAACCAAACGCATTCCTGCTTTGCGCCTTTGCGTCTTTGCATGCATTATCTCGCAAAGACGCTAAGCCGCAAAGTTTATAAAATCTTTGCAATCATTCTAATCTGCGGCTAAAAACACAAACTTCTTTCATTCTATAGAAAACTCATCGGTAACCATTAAAATTGAATTTGGACACCCGTAAATCGAATAAATTTTCTTAATATTGTTAGGCTATTTTCAGCCTAACTTAAATATTTTCCAATCCGTATGCTTTCACCAAAAACACTTCAATTCCTAGAGGACTTAAAAGAAAACAACAACCGTGATTGGTTTCAGGCCAACAAACCTTATTACGAAGAATACAAAAAAGAATATCACCGGCTGATTGCCGACTTTTTAGAAGAAATGGCACCCCATGACGAATCGTTACGAACGCTGGAACCCAAAAAATGCGCTTTCAGAATCAACCGCGACATTCGCTTTTCCAAAGACAAGTCGCCTTACAAAACCCATATGGGAATCTGGATGACTACCGACCAAAACTGTGGTAACGCTCCCGGATATTATGTCCATATCGAAAAAGGCGGAAGCTTTATTGCTGCCGGACTCCATGTGCCGGAAGCTCCGGACCTGAAAAAAATCCGAAAAGAAATTGCTTATTTTTATGAAGACCTGGAAGAAATCTTCGCCGACAAGGATTTTAAAAAAATCTATCCTGATTTTGACAGGAACGAATCCAATTCCCTAAAAACAGCTCCGAAAGATTATGAAAAAGACCATCCTGCTATTGAGTTTCTAAAACTAAAAAGCTTTACGGTGACTCAAAAACTAGACGATAAATCATTACTGGAAAAAGATTTTGTCAAAAAAACAGCAAAAAAACTGATTGTTGCAAAACCACTGAACGATTTTCTAACCCGCGGCCTAAATACCGAATAGTTCATTATGAATTATTAATCGTTTAAAGTACTTTTGCCTTTTATTTTTATTCCTCATCATAATGGAAATTATCGATAATTTTTCCCTTAAAAACTACAATACTTTTGGTATTGAAGCCAAAGCAAAACAATTCGTTTCGGTACACTCGGTTGAAGAACTTCAGACCGTACTCAAAGAAAACCCTGCCCAAAAAAAATTTATTCTTGGCGGCGGAAGCAATATGCTGCTGACAAAAGATATTGAAGCACTGACCATCCATGTAGATATCAAAGGCAAAACAATTATCGACCAGACAGAAGATGCCGTTTGGGTAGAAGCCAAAGCCGGTGAAAATTGGCATGAATTTGTTCTGTGGACGATTGACCAGGATTTTGGCGGATTGGAAAACATGTCTTTAATTCCCGGAAATGTAGGAACTACGCCCATACAAAACATTGGCGCCTACGGTACCGAAATCAAAAACACCTTTGTGTATTGCGATGCCGTAAACATCCAAACTTTAGAAATCAGACGATTCAATAAAGAAGAATGCAAATTTGGCTATCGTGAGAGTATTTTTAAAAATGAGGTAAAAGACCAGTACATCATCGTTTCTGTAGTTTTCAAATTAACCAGACAAAACCACAAAATCAATATTTCATACGGAGATATTGCTGCCGAACTCGCCAAAAAAGACATTTCGGCTCCTACATTAAAAGAAGTCAGCAACGCCATCATAACCATAAGACAAAGCAAACTTCCGGACCCTAAAGAACTGGGCAATAGCGGAAGCTTTTTTAAAAACCCGATTATCCCAAAAAGTGATTTTGAAAGAATTCACCTGTTGCACCCCGAAATGCCAAGCTATACTGTTTCTGAAACCGAGGTAAAAGTTCCGGCCGGATGGCTCATTGAAAAAGCCGGATTTAAAGGAAAGCGTTTTGGCGATGCCGGAATCCATAAAAATCAGGCGCTGGTTCTGGTTAATTACGGCAACGCAACCGGACAGGAAATCCTGAATGTTTCTAAAGAAATCCAAAAAACGGTTAAAGAGCTTTTTGACATTGAAATTGAAGCTGAAGTTAATGTGATTTAGGCATTTGCAAATTTATTTCTTGAGCAATGAATAACATTTTCGACAATAAAGCTGAATTTCAAAAAAGAGGCTTTACCACTATCAATTCTGTCTATTCACAAGAAGAAATTGATTCAATCATAAAATTTATTGAAGAGCAAGACACCAATAGCCCCATTTTCAGAAAGTCAGAAAACCTATTCGCAATCAGGCAATTCATAAAAGAACTACCCGAAATAAAACCTCTGATTTTCAATGACAAACTAAAATCAATCATCAATATTATTGGAGAAAATGCTTTTATTGTAAAATCGATATATTTCGACAAGCCGGAAGAATCAAACTGGTTTGTCGCTTATCATCAGGATTTGACAATCTCTGTCAACAAAAAAGAAGATGTTGAAGGTTTTGGTCCATGGACATCAAAACACAATCAGTTTGCCGTGCAACCTCCTATAGAAATTCTTGAAAACATATTCACTATACGAATCCATCTGGACGACACGAACGAAAACAATGGGGCGTTAAAAGTAATTGACGGTTCACACCACAAAAACATATACAGGCCAGAAAATATAGATTGGAAAAATGAAAAAGAAAGTTGCTGTAATGTTGATGCAGGAGGAATCATGCTTATGAAGCCTTTGCTTCTTCATAGTTCAAGCAGGACATTAAACCACAAAAGGAGACGAGTCATTCATATTGAATTTTCAAATATTGGGCTTCCGAAGCCGTTGAAATGGTCTGAATACAGCCAAATCAGCTATTAAATTGTATAGAAAAAAACAATTAAGAAATATAAAAACTGTAATGGATAATTTTCTTAATTTTAATTGCGATTCACAATTGAAATTCCGCTTATCAATTGTACCTTTGCACACATTTTTTAAAGACACCAAGCTTATATGTTGACTATTACTTTTTATGCGTTTATCGGAGTTGTGGCTTTACAGTTATTCTATTACATTGTTGTTTTCGGGAAATTTTCTTTTGCAAAGCCACAAAAAAGCACCCCAAAAAGAATTCCTATTTCTGTAATCGTATGTGCCAAGAATGAAGAAGAAAATGTAAAAAAGTTTGTTCCGCTTTTGGCAGAGCAAAATTATCCGGATTATGAAATTATCCTGATCGACGATGCCTCGAGCGATAATACTCTGGATGTTTTTGAAGAATTTGAAAAACAATATTCCAACATCCGTTTGGTAAAAGTTCAAAATAACGAAGCTTTTTGGGGCAATAAAAAATTCGCGCTCACTCTGGGAATAAAAGCCGCTAAAAACGAATACCTTCTTTTTACCGATGCCGACTGTTATCCTTCTTCCAAAGAATGGATTAAAGAAATGAGCTCACAATTTACGATGAGCAAAACCATAGTGTTAGGTTATGGAGCCTATGAAAAAATTGCCGGTTCGTTCTTAAATAAAATCATCCGTTTCGAAACCATGCTTACTGCCGTACAGTATTTTTCCTGGGCAAAAATGAAGCATCCTTATATGGGCGTTGGAAGAAACCTGGCCTACAAAAAAGAAGAGTTTTTTAACGTAAATGGCTTTATTGACCATATGAAAATCAGGTCTGGCGATGACGACCTTTTTATCAACCAGGCTTCCACTAAAAAAAATACGACCATTTGTTTTACTCCGGAAAGCTTTACCTTTTCAGAACCTAAAAAAACGTTTAAAGATTGGTTTGACCAAAAAAGAAGACATGTTTCAACCGCGTCTTTTTACAAAGCTTTTGACAGAATGCAGCTGGCCGTTTTCTTTCTGTCACAGTTTTTATTTATTGTTTTGGCTGTAGTACTACTTGCTTTCCAGTTTAACTGGATGATTATCGTGCCAATTGTAGCGGGAAGATACCTTTTCTCCTGGATTTCCTTAGGCTATTCTGCCGGGAAGCTAAAAGAAAAAGATGTTATTTATTGGTATCCTGTCATTGAAATAATGCTTATATTCACACAATTGAATATCTTTATAACAAATCTCTTTTCAAAGCCTGTCCATTGGAAATAAAAAAGCAAATAGAGAAAGCTAAAGTCGGAGACCAGGTTGCCTTCACTACTCTATTGGATTATTACTGGAATGAAGTCTACGGATTTATGCTCCAGAGAACGCAAAACGAAACCGATGCGGAAGATATCACTATAGAAACTTTTGCCAAAGCATTCGACAAAATTGCCACCTACAACCCCGATTTCCAATTCAATACCTGGCTGATTTCCATTGCCAAGAATGTCCACATCGACATGCTCCGCAAAAAAAAGTCTACTCTTTTTATTGATATCACTGATGAAGAAGACAGCCAGGCCTATAACATTGCTGACAGTTCTCCTTCTGCGGAAGACAAACTGATTACCGAACAAAATCTGTCAAGACTCCTCCAATGCATTAAGGAGTTAAAACCACACTATCAGGAAGTCATCCAGCTTCGTTATTTTCAGGAACTAAGCTATCAGGAAATTTCGGAAGAGCTTGAAGAGCCCTTAAGCAATGTAAAAATAAAATTGCTCCGTGCCAAAAAGCTTCTGGCCGAAATTATCAAAAACAAACGATAGGCGGCTTTCATTTTCAAGTAGTATTTTTTTTTAACAGGGCGCTTTTGTAAAAAAGCGTAATTTTATATTGTTAACCAATCATATACTTAAAATGAAACAAAAACTATTTTTCATGTTAGCCGTCTTCCTTTCGATGACGGCGGCAAAAGCCCAGTACACCACGCCAAACACGGGTGTAACCTGGAGCCTCGACGACCTGGTAGCCAATTCCTCAGGTGCCTTAACCTTATCAGCAGGAATTTACACCCTATCCCAAAACCTTACAATTGCAGCCAATGATGCTATTGTAATCAATACAGATGCTACCCTGAAAATTAATGCCGATATCGGAATTCTTGTCAACGGCGATTTTACTTCCGATGCCGGTGCAATTACCATTACCGCAACAAATACCGCAACCCCATACAATGCCATAACTTTTGAAACAGGTTCCAGCGGTTATTTCAGGAACACAACCATCAGCTACGGAAAAGGAATACGTGTAGCTACTCCTGATTTTGAGATGCAGTCCTGTGTTATGTCGTATCACATGAATGGCTCAACGACAAGTTCGGCCATAAATTTCTCAACTGGTGGAAACGCATTAATCAACAATTCCAGATTCTTATTCAATTATTATCCGGCTTTTAGTTCAGGAGCCAACCAGTCTGTTGCCCCAACACTGACCAATAATTATTTGGAAGGAAACAACCAATCCAACGGAAACCGCCCGCAAATTAACATGGGACCTAGTGGTGCCGATACGTTGAGAATAGTAGGTAACACTATTAAAGGCGACCGGACAAAAATCAGGACTGGAGGTATTGGAGCTTCAAATCTACTGGGAGGAGGTCAACTTAAAGTCATAATCGACAATAATATTGTTACTGACAACCGTTATGGCATCACTGTTGTTGGAGCCGCTTCATCAGGATATATCAGAGGTAATATAATTGAAGATAATAACTCCCAGAACATTCCTGCAGAAGGAGGAAGTGGTATTTCGTTAAGTGCTTCCGGGGCATCAACAATGAACATTATTGCAAGCCGTAACCAAATCCGAAGAAACCTTTGGGGTATTACGGTAATCGGGACTGCAAGAATCAATTTGGGCGACACCAATGAAGCTACTTTTAATGAAGGTGGTAACATATTCTCAGAAAATGGAAATACTGGAGCAGCCTACGCTTTGTACAACAATACCGCATTCCCTATAATGGCCAAAAACAACTGTTGGATTGAAGGTCAGACTCCTACAGAGGCACAGGTAGAAGCCGTAATCAGCCACCAGGTAGATGATAATACTTTGGGACTGGTTACCTTTACTCCTTTTGGTTGTGATGCCTTATCAAATCCTGATTTTACAGTTGTAAAACCTATCATTTATCCTAATCCGAGCAAAGGAAATATTGCCATAGATACACCCGAAAACGGAACATTAAAAATATTTTCCATCAACGGGATGTTTATCAGCAGTTTTGACTTGAATGCCGGAACAAATACTATTAAACTGGATTTACCTGCGGGAATTTATGTCACAAAAACAGAAACAAAAGACAAAAATTTCAGCAATAAGCTAGTTATTCAATAAGCAAGTTATTTCATAATTATTAAGGCAGGCCCGGTCGGGCCTGCCTTTTTTTATTAAGTTAAAAGAGGATTAACTTTAATTGGCAATTTATAAACATAAAATTGCTTTTTTATTTAAAAAATAAGCAATAAAAAAGTTAACATTAACGTTATGTAATTAAACACTTCCAGCTTATGGGAAACATCTACGCTAACTTAAAACTATGCAATCATGTCAAACCTCAACATTTTTAGCCAAAGCTGGAACGAAAACGTTTTTGAAGGAAGAAACAAAGAATATGGCGCTTACCAGCTACGCCAGGAAAATCCAAAAACTACCCTGAAAGCTTTATTTTTTGGAACTTTAGCCTGTGCTTCTTTAGTGAGTATCCCTATTATTTCTAATTTGCTGACAGAAAAAGATCAGGCAATAGTTAATCCTCCAACAACAGAACTGCCTCCTGTAACTTATGTAAACCTGGGAGAAAAACCCAAAATAGAACCGGAAAAAGCAACCAATATTATACCTGAAAAATCATCAGCGAAGCAAACCAAATATGTGACTCCAATAATAACTGACAATCAGACCACCCCACAAGATGTAGCAACAATTGACCCTGCTAAAAATATCAAAACGGGCGATTCTGATAATCCCGGCGATAACATGGGGGCTGTAGCCCTTGGAAACAGCTCAATTGACGGGACAGGAACCGAACCTGCATTTGGAAATACCGGAACCGCTACAGACCCCGGAGATGGTATCTTTACAAACATAGGACTTCAGGCCAGCCCTGAATTTCCGGGCGGTATCAAAAACTTCCTGGCTTTGGTCGGAAAAAATTTCAGACTGCCAGAGATAGGAGAAAAAGCAACAATGAAAGTGTTTGTTTATTTTGTAGTCGAAAAAGACGGAACCCTGACCAATATAAAAGTGGTAAGAGACCCCGGTTACGGATTAGGAGCTGAAGCCATTCGTGTTTTAAAGTCTATCAAGACAAAATGGAAACCGGGCATTCAGAACGACAAACCTGTGAGAACGGCCTACAACCTTCCTATCACCGTTGAGATAAAAAATTAAATTTAGTAGTTAGTTAACTATTTATTTCAAAAAGCCCTGCATACTGTGCGTGCAGGGTTTTTTATTGGTAAAAACCGCATCTTCATTTGCCAATATTTCTTTCACTTCATCACCAAATTTCACTAACATCACATTAACGTAATTAATAAAAACATTCGTTATCTTTGTGCTTTCAATTTAGAGTTATGGACACTGTTTTAGATAATGCTATTTTACCTACAGGAAAGCCAAAATGGCTCAAGGTAAAATTACCTATAGGCCAAAAATATACAGAACTTAGAGGATTAGTCGACAAGTACAAACTGAATACTATCTGTACGTCAGGAAGCTGTCCGAATATGGGAGAATGCTGGGGTGAAGGAACGGCAACATTTATGATTCTCGGAAACGTCTGTACGCGTTCGTGTGGTTTTTGCGGCGTAAAAACAGGCAGGCCGGAAACTGTAGATTGGGATGAACCGGAAAAAGTGGCCCGTTCCATCAAAATCATGAATATCAAGCATGCGGTTGTCACCAGTGTTGACCGCGACGATTTGAAAGACGGCGGTTCAATTATCTGGATGGAAACCGTAAAGGCCATCCGAAGAATGAATCCAAACACCACACTTGAAACTTTAATTCCAGATTTCCAGGGAATCGAAAGAAACATAGACCGAATCGTGGAAGCCAATCCGGAAGTAGTTTCACATAACATGGAAACCGTACGAAGACTAACCCGCGAAGTACGAATTCAGGCAAAATACGACCGTAGCCTTGCGGTACTTAAATATTTAAAAGAAAAAGGAATCAACAGGACAAAATCAGGCATTATGCTTGGTTTGGGCGAAACAGAAGAAGAAGTCATCCAGACCTTACACGACCTTCGCGAAGCCAATGTAGATGTTGTAACGATTGGCCAATACTTGCAGCCAAGTAAAAAACACCTGCCGGTAAAAGAATTCATCACACCAGACCAATTTGCCAAATACGAAAAGATAGGACTGGAATTAGGTTTCCGCCACGTAGAAAGCGGTGCTTTGGTAAGGTCATCTTACAAGGCCCAAAAACACATTCTTTAAATTGTAAGTTTACAGTTTGACTTTTAGAAACTGACCATACCAATGACTAAAACCAGGATTGCCATTAATGGATTTGGCAGAATCGGAAGAAATCTATTCCGCTTACTGCTTAACCACCCAACCATTGAAGTTGCGGCCATCAACGACATTGCAGACAACCGAACAATGTCACATCTCATTAAATACGATAGCATTCACGGCGTATTGCCATTTGAATGTTCTTTTGACCAGGACAATATCATTATTGACGGAAAACCCTATCCGTTTTTTCATGAAAGAAGTATTTCAAATCTGGATTGGAAATCGCTGGATATTGATGTTGTCATAGAAGCTACAGGAAAATATAAAACTTTTGAATACATCAATCTCCATATTCTGGTTGGTGCCAAAAAAGTAATCCTGTCTGCTCCTTCAGAAACCGATAAAATCAAGACCGTAGTTTTAGGTGTTAACGAACACATACTGGACGGCACCGAAAAAATCATCTCGAATGCAAGCTGTACGACAAACAATGCAGCTCCTATGATAAAGGTCATTAATGACTTATGTGGTATTGAGCAGGCCTATATCACTACCGTACACTCTTACACAACAGACCAAAGCCTGCACGACCAGCCTCATAAAGACCTTAGAAGAGCGCGTGGCGCGGCTCAATCCATTGTCCCTACAACAACCGGAGCCGCCAAAGCACTGACAAAAATATTTCCTGAACTGGATGGTAAAATTGGAGGAAGCGGTATTCGTGTTCCTGTTCCGGATGGCTCACTAACAGATATTACCTGTTATGTGAAGCGTGAAGTCACCATCGAAGAAATCAACAAAGCGTTCCAACAGGCCTGTCAAAACCAGTTCAACGGAATCATGGCCTATACAGAAGACCCAATCGTTTCTGTAGACATTTTAGGTAACCGAAATTCCTGTTTATTTGATTCGCAACTCACCTCGGTAATTGACAAAATGGTAAAGGTTGTAGGGTGGTATGATAACGAAATCGGATATTCTTCACGCCTTGTCGATTTAATTTTATTAACAAATAAGAAATAGCTACTTTTATCCTTTATCAAGGGTTTTAGAATGAAGCATTTACCACTTTTCTTTATTCTTCTTTTTTCAACGCTGTTACCCGCACAGCATGACAAACTTATGTCTGAAAAAATCGATAGTGTTGACTATTATATTCAACTGGCCAACTTCAACCTAAAGATAAATAATTACCAGAATGCGTTGGAAAGCTCTCAAAATGCCATTGAAGTCTCACAAAAAAAAGGGAACAAAGAACAGGAAGCAAATGCCTACACTTTTTTAGGAAGTATTTATTTCGAACTTAAAAAGTATGATGACGCTATCGAAACCTACGTGCGCAGCATCTCACTCTATAACGACCTCGAACCATCTACAGAACAGGCCTATTGCTATTATAATCTCGGGTTATGTTATATGGAAAAAGGAAAATATGGTGTAGCCGAAATTTATTTTGATAAGGCAAATGTCATTTATGAAACCATTGACATTCCGGATGCAAAAGAATTACTGAACCTTCAGAAAGGAATCCTGTACAAAGCCAAGGGCAAAACCCAGTTGGCAGCCACTATCTTTAATTCCATTATTGCAAAACCCGATAATAATGACAGTTTCAAGACCAAAGCCGAAGCCTTATATCAGATGGGCGCTATTGAATTTGAAGCCGGCCGAAATAATCTGGCCTTGAATTATCTAAGACGGGCACTGGATTTAAATGCCAAAAGCGACAACTTCGAACAGAAGTCAAAAATCCTCAAACTGATTAGCGAAACCTATGAGAAAATGATGGATATTGACAATTCGTTTATCTATCTGAAAAAACACCTGGCACTAAAAGATTCTATACTAAGGCTCAACAGTCAAAAAATTGGCGCAGAAGCTTTCGAAAAATTTAAGGAAAGCGAGCAGATGAAAACCATCAAGCAGAAAGACAAAGAAAACCGGGAGCAGAAAAAATTAATTAAGGTGTCCAAACTCACCAGCGTGTTGAGCATTGCCCTCATAACGATTCTTTCGCTTTTGAGTTTGTCACTCTACAAAAACAACATTATCCGAAACAGGACGAACAAACAGCTGCAGGAAAAAAATACGGAGCTTGAAATCGCAAAAGACAAGGCCGAAAAAGCATCCCAGGCCAGAGCCGAATTCTTATCTACCGTAAGCCATGAGCTCAGAACGCCATTAAACGCCATTAACGGCATTACGCATTTGCTGATTGAAGAAAATCCGAAAAAATCCCAAATCGAATATCTGAAATCGCTTAAATTTTCAGGAAACTATCTACTGACATTCATCAATGAAATCCTGGAAATCAACAGGATTGAATCCAACAACATAGAAATTGAAAACATCTGTTTCAATCTAAGGCAGCTTTTGACTGACATCCAAAACTCATTAAAAGAGATTGCCAGCCAGAATAATATTGATTTCGGATTGGAAATAGACCCGGAAATCAACACTTCATTTTCGGGCGACCCTACAAAGCTTTCCCAGATTTTTATGAATCTGATTAACAATGCCCTCAAATTTACGGAAAACGGAACCGTTATTGTCCGTGCCAAACTTTTGGGAGAGACAGAAACCAGACAAAATATTTATTTTGAAATCGTAGATACGGGTATCGGAATACCAGCTGAAAAACAAGAGGTTATTTTCGAAAGCTTTTCGCAAGGTTCCGTTGAAATCAACAGAAAATATGGAGGAACCGGTCTTGGGCTGGCCATTGTAAAACGATTGGTTTCTTTATTGGGCGGTACCATCAAATTAGAAAGCACCATTTCCAAAGGTTCTAATTTCAATTTCAGCCTCGAACTGGAAAAGGGAATCGAAAACAAAGAATCCCTAAAACTTTTCACAAACGATTCTGATTTTGTCGATAAAAAAGTACTGCTGGTTGAAGACAATAAAATCAACCAGATGGTTACCAGGAAAATGCTGGAAAAGAAGCAAATTCAATGCGAAATCGTTGACAACGGAGAAGATGCCATAGAGGCTGTCAGAGAAAACAAATACGACCTTGTGTTAATGGACGTACATCTTCCCGGCATAAACGGAACCATTGCCACTCAAAGTATCCGGAAATTTGACAAAAAGACACCAATCATAGCCCTCACGGCTATTTCACTGAATGAAAACAGGGAAATGCTTCTTTCATTTGGCATGACCGATGTAATCACCAAACCTTTTAATCCGGACGTTTTTTACAGGGTTATTGCTGAGTCAATGAGCTAGACTAAATGACTATCGGGAAGCGTATACAGATAAAGTAAAATTGACTTTGATACTATCGGTTCACAGCGATTTTATTTTAATCGCTGATTTAAGAAATTCACGCTATAATTAGGTAACGTTCAATTTCTATTATTAAGAACTTTGCGGCTCTGCGCCTTTGCGAGCAATTATTTCACGCAAAGACGCAGAGCCGCAAAGCATTAAGTCTTATCAAAGAAAAATTTATGAAAGTGAGCCTTTTTCGAATTTACTTTTATTTTATATGGATTCTTTAAATCTGCTTAATCATTTTAATCTGTGGCTAAATCCACTATTCTTTGATTTCGTATAAAATAACCGATAGTCATTTAAGATTAATTTCTTGAAATCAATTCCCTGATAAGCGTTCTCACTTTTGGCTCCGCCTTTTTGGCTGCTTCAAGCACTTCGCTATGGGAAACAGAGTCGATATTATGTTCATCGCCCATATCTGTAATGACAGAAATTCCAAAGCATTCCATATCCATATGACGTGCTACTATAACTTCCGGTACGGTCGACATCCCAACACAATCAGCACCTAAGATTTTTACCATTCTGTATTCTGAAAGCGTTTCAAACGTTGGCCCCTGAAGTCCGTAATAAATTCCGTCTTTTACTTCAATATTCAGCTCAATGGCAATTGCCTTGGCCTTATTGATTAAGTCTCTTGAATAAGGCTCACTCATGTTCACAAATCTTGGTCCAAATCTTTCATCGTTATGGCCTCTTAACGGATGTTCCGGCATCATGTTGATATGGTCATAAATTACTACAATATCACCAACCTTGTAAAAAGGATTCACGCCCCCGGAAGCATTGGAAACAACCAATCGCTGAACGCCCAGGTATTTCATCACTCGCACCGGAAAAGTCACTTCTTTCATATCGTAACCCTCATAAAAGTGGAAACGCCCCTGCATGGCAACTACTTTTTTACTGCCAATGGTTCCAAAAACCAAAGCCCCTTTATGGCCCTGAACGGTTGAAACAGGAAAATTAGGAATTTCACTGTAAGGCAATGTAAACTCAATCTGGATATCTTCTGTAAAACCGCCAAGTCCGGAGCCTAGTATAACCCCATATTCCGGTAAAAAATTGGTTTTTGACTTTATATAATTAACGGTTTCTTGAACTTTTTCCCACATAATTTAAAATTGTTTTATCAAAATCATCACCTCCGGATATGAAATCGCTCTTTATTGGAAGATAGAAAAGCTGGCTGTCCGGTAGTTTTCCTTTTAATCGGACAAAATCTTTTTCGGTTGTAATGATTTTTTTGTCTTGTGCTTTATTTTTTATTTCTGCAATATCTTTTTCCGTAAAATGATGATGGTCCGGAAAAGTCATAACTACATCGTTATCGCTTTGCAAATATGCGAAAAACGGTTCGGGTTTGGCTATTCCTGCCAAAAGTAATTTATCAACATCCTTTATTTCGGAAACGGCAAGCTGGCTTTCTTCGGAAAAAACAAACGTATCATAGGCTATGGTCGTAAAGCATAATTTTTGGTCCAAATCTATTTTTAATTTCCGCTTAATATCATATTGCTCCTTTGCCGAAAGATTGGGCGGACATTTTGTAACCACAATGATTCCCGCACGTTCTGCCCCACTTCTACCTTCACGCAGGTTTCCTGCCGGCAATATGAAATCATTCACATACAAATCACCATAAGCTGTGAGCAAAATATAAAATCCCGCCCTGACTTTCCGGTGCTGATAGGCATCATCCAGCAAAATGATTTCCGGCCGGGTAATTTCCAAAAGCCGTTCAATACCATTTCTCCTGTCTGCATCAACAGCCACATTAATATTGGGGAATTTTTTATAAAACTGGAAAGGCTCATCTCCTAAAAGGGCAGCATCAGAATTTTCATCGGCTAAAACAAATCCTTCTGATTTTCGTTTATAGCCCCGGCTCAAGGTAGCCACTTGATATTCCGGAGAAAGCAAACGAATTAAATATTCAATCAGAGGTGTTTTACCCGTTCCACCCACACTAAGATTGCCTACAGCAATAACAGGAAGGCCAAACGAGTAGGATTTAAATATCCCCTTGTCAAAAAGAAAATTCCTAATGCTTGTTATTAATCCGTATAGAACAGAAAAAGGAAGAAGTATTTTTCGTAGTAACATCATAGTACGAAAATATAATATTTTATCTTTGAAACATAAAGCAAATCCGAATTTAAAAGGCTTTTTACAGCCAAAGCCTTAAAACAAATCACCTCAGATTGATAAAATTTCATTAAAAGTTATGAAAATAAAAGAAGTAATTTCCGTTATAGAAACCATGGCACCGCTGGCCTATGCTGAAGATTTTGACAATGTTGGCCTACTCGTAGGAAATCCGGAAGACGAAGCCACAGGAATACTGGTCTGCCATGATGCCTTAGAAAATGTGATTGACGAAGCCATTTCAAAAAAATGCAATATGGTTGTTTGCTTCCATCCTATTTTATTTTCGGGGCTAAAGAAAATTACGGGCAAAAATTATGTAGAACGCGCCGTATTGAAAGCCATCAAAAATGATATTGCAATTTATGCCGTACACACTGCTTTAGACAACCATCAAAACGGGGTAAACAAAATTTTTTGTGATGCTTTAGGGCTGCAGAACACCAAAATTCTGGTTTCAAAGGAGAACTTCATCCAAAAATTAGTTACTTATACGATTCCTGAAAACCATCAAAAATTGCGAAATGCCTTATTCGATGCCGGAGCCGGAAACATTGGAAATTATGAAAACTGCAGTTTCAATACGCAGGGAATTGGCAGCTACCAGGGCAACGAAAACAGTAACCCTGAAATTGGAGAACGAGGTGAATTTGTAGAAAATACCGAAATAAAAATAGAAGTCACTTTCGAAAAACACCTGCAAAGTAAAATTCTGAAAGCCTTGTTTTCCAACCATGTCTATGAAGAGGTTGCCTATGAAATCTACGACCTGAAAAACAGCCACCAAAACATAGGCCTGGGAATGATTGGCGAATTGGAAACTGAAATGCCTGAAAAAGATTTCCTGTTATTTGTAAAAAACAAAATGAAAGCAGACGGAATCCGACATTCGGAATATTTGGGAAAACCAATTAAAAAAGTGGCAGTACTGGGTGGTTCGGGAAGTTTCGCCATTAAAAAGGCCATACAGGCCGGTGCCGATGCATTTTTGACTGCCGATTTGAAATACCATCAGTTCTACGAAGCTGAAAACCAACTACTTTTAGCCGACATCGGGCATTATGAAAGCGAACGCTATACAAAAAATTATATAGTTGATTATCTTACGAAAAAAATTCCTAATTTTGCAATCATTTTATCAGAAGAAAATACAAATCCAGTTAAGTACTTATAAAATATGGCGACTACAAAAGAATTGAGTGTTGAAGACAAGTTAAGAGCGATTTATGACCTACAGCTAATCGACTCAAGAATTGACGAAATCAGAAATGTTAGAGGTGAATTGCCTTTAGAAGTAGAAGATTTAGAAGATGAAGTGGCTGGCTTGAGCACACGTCTTGACAAATTAAAAAATGACCTGGAAGTTATCGAAGAGCAGATAAAAGGAAAAAAGAATGCTATCGACGAGCATAAGGAAGCCATCAAAAAATACACAAAACAACAAGAAACCGTTCGCAATAACAGAGAATTCAACTCTTTGACTAAAGAGGTAGAATTCCAGGAGCTTGAAATCCAATTGGCTGAAAAGCAAATTAAGGAAATGAAAGCTTCTATTGAGCACAAAAAGCAGGTAATTGCTGATTCTAAAGAAAAATTAGAAGCAAAATCGGCTCACCTAAAACACAAAAAATCAGAATTGGAAGCTATCATGTCTGAAACAGAAAAAGAAGAAATCTTCCTTACTGAAAAATCAGCTGAATATGAAGCTTTAATCGAAGAAAGATTATTGCAGGCTTACAAGAGAATCAGAGGAAGCGTTCGCAACGGATTGGCAGTAGTTTCAATCGAAAGAGGTGCTTCTGCAGGTTCTTTCTTCACGATTCCACCACAAACTCAAATGGAAATTGCTTCCCGTAAAAAAGTAATTACAGATGAGCATTCAGGAAGAATCCTGGTTGATGCAGCCTTAGCTGATGAAGAAAAAGAGAAAATGGAGAAATTATTTTCACAATTCTAGATATATTTAGTCCCGATAATCATCGGGACTTTTTTTTATGAAAAAGATAAGCAATTTTCTTCTCGCCAAATCTGTAGGATTGTATATCAACCTGCTCAGTTACGTATTTCCAAAGAAAGCGTCACAACTGGCCTATAAGTTTTTTAGCGAGCCAAGAACAGGAAAGCTTTTCTCAAATCAGATGCCGGATGTACTGAAAAATGCCAAAACAGAAATCCTAAACCTTCACGAACATCAATTCCCGGTATATATTTGGGAAGGTAATGACACCTATGTATTACTTGTGCACGGATGGGAGAGCAATGCTTCGCGTTGGGAAAACTTTCTCCCTTATTTGAAAGAAAGCGGCAGCACAATTATTGCCCTGGATGCGCCGGCTCACGGCTTGTCATCAGGAAGAGAATTTAATGTGCCCCGATATGCCGAGTTTGTAAACGTAGTGGTTGAAAAATACAAACCGCAATTTTTAGTAGGACATTCCATGGGTGGGGCCACTTCCCTATATTACCAACACCTTTATCAGAATAAGGCCGTAGAAAAATTAGTTTTATTGGGCGCTCCTTCTGATTTACAGACTTTGGTTTTAAATTATGCAAAATTGCTGAGCCTGAATCTAAAAGCCATCAGCATGATTGAGAACCATTTTATGGAACATTTCAAAATCAAAATTGAAGAATTTTCCGGAAAGGTATTTGGCTCGAAAATTAAAATAAAAGGGCTCATAGCCCATGATATTGATGATGATGTGGTTTCCTTTGAGGAAGCTAAAAAAATAGTAAGTTCCTGGAAAGAAGCCGTCTTTATAGAAACCAAAGGCCTGGGACATAGCATGCATGATGACATGCTATATCAGAAGATATGCTCCTTTCTGTTTGAAAAAGACAATTATAGGGATAAAAAAAGAGCATCTTAGCGATGCTCTTTTTTATTTCTTTACTATTTTTTTAGTCTGCGTTTTGTTTCCATCAGTAACTTTCACAAAATACAGTCCCTGTGAAAATGAACTCAGGTCAATTGTATTTTCCTCAGCTATCGCTCCTTTATGAACAAACTGCCCCAAAGAATTGCTGATTTCAACTTTTGCATTTGCTGACAGGTCTTTTGTTTTGATGGTCAATCTGTCCTGAACCGGGTTAGGATAGGTAATAAATTCCAGTCCCGTCCATTTTTCCCTGCTTAAAAACTCATCCTGAATATAAAGGATGGCTGCCTCCATATCCGGAAACTGGCCAATGTTTCCTGTAGTTGCTGTTCCTTGTGGCAAACCGGTATTTTTAAGGAGATTTCTCATCTGCACAGAAGTCATATAATTTCCGGTAAGACTATGATAATAGGATTGCAAGACAATGGCACAAGAAGCCACAATAGGCGTTGCCGAACTCGTTCCTGAAAAATTGGTATAATATTGATTGAAATCACCTCCTATTTGCTGTGCATCACCATAACCCGATGAAAAAACACCCGTTCCCCAGCCTTGTACATCTACCCTGTCACCATAAGTACTGAAAGAAAGCTTATTGTGGTTTATTGTATTATCTCCGGCTCCAACAATAATGGCTCCGCTATTGCCTCTGTTTCTATAGCTTTGATAAACTGCATCATCCAAATTTTCCGCACCATTGCCTGCTGCCGCTACGATTACCATTCCGGCATCGGTTGCTGCTTTGGTCAAATCCCAAATTGTACCAGTATATTCTGCCGGTCCATAATTTCCCTGGGCACCTGTTGCCTGCATCTCATAAATCAAAACATCACCTGCTGTAGAATTCGCTATAGCCTGTGTAACGGCATTAACACGATTATATCCGGATTGCTGCCATTCCGGAGCGAGCATCATTTCTGCAGCTCCATAAGCCATTCCTGAAATGCCATAAGTGCCTTTATCTCCATATACGATACCAAAAACTGCCGTTCCGTGTTCCGTGAAACTTACACTGGCACTAGTAGAAATTGTCATTCCCGGTGCTATCGAAACATTTCTTTCATTTAAATCTTCATGGCTGGCATTAAAACCATATTCTACATCACGTACTCTTATTCCTGCTCCCGTAAGATTCAATCCCCAGGCATAGGTCATGTTTACACCGGGATTGGGCCTGATATAGGTTTGGTTTACCTCAAAATTTGGCGTTGTCGGGGCAATATCGTAAGGTGGTTGTACAGGCTCTAAAGAATTTAATGAGCAATATTCCACTTCCTGAAGTCCTTCCAGTTTTTTTGCCAGTTCCAATAGCCTTTCGTTGGTAGGATTGTCAATTCTTACTTTAAGTATGTTGCGCAATTTTGCTACAGAATTTCCCTTTCCGGTAAGTTCAATTGCCTTTTGCTCCATTTCTTCAAGCTTTTCGTCAGGAATCAATATTCCTTTTTCCAAAACAATATTATATTCTTCCTGCAATGTCTTAAAATCCGGTATTTTTTCAAGAGCCACAGCCTGGTATGCCTCTCCTTCAAAATGCAACGTTGGTTGAAAAGAAACATACAATTCGTGAGATGCACTTCCTTTTTCCAAAACAAAACTGCCTTTCCTGTCCTGCCCGAAGGAAACGGATAGCGAAAACAAGGCACAACTTATAACAAGAGTAATTTTTTTCAAAATAATTGGGCTTTAGTTATTATGCATAAAAATCTGATGCAAGATATATATTTTTCAGACACACTAACTTGGCACTTATTAATATTTATCTGTTTCAAAGCAACTTATATAAATAATCAGGATGTTTTCCTAAAAAGTAAATTAACCCTACCTTTGCATTATGGAAGAAAATATCAAGCGTCTCAATAAATTTATTGGCGAAACAGGCTATTGTTCACGCCGTGAGGCAGACAAACTTATCGAAGAAGGCCGTGTAACCGTTAATGGCTCTGTAGCCGAAATGGGCACAAAAGTTTCCCAAAATGATGAAGTGCGTATTGACGGAAGGCTGATTATTGAAAAAAAGGAAAAGCCAATTTATCTTGCTTTCAACAAACCGGTGGGAATTGAGTGTACAACCAATCAGGAAGTCAGGAATAATATAGTTGACTATATCAATTATCCAACACGTATTTTTCCTATCGGGCGTTTGGACAAAGCCAGTGAAGGTTTGATTTTTATGACAAACGACGGCGATATTGTCAACAAAATTCTGCGGGCACGTAATAATCACGAGAAAGAATATATCGTAACCGTTAACAGACCGATTACAGACCGGTTCATTGAAAGAATGAGCAATGGAGTTCCTATTTTAGATACCGTAACACGGAAATGTAAAGTGGAGCAGGTTAGCAAATATATATTCAAGATAATCCTTACCCAGGGACTGAACCGCCAGATTCGCAGAATGTGTGAGTATCTGGGTTATGAAGTTACTGCACTGAAGCGTATCCGTATTATCAATATTTCATTAGATGTTCCGGTTGGCAGATACAGGGAACTGACAGACAAGGAAATAAAAGATATGAACCAACTGATTGAACCTTCAAGTAAAACAGAAGAAGCAAGCCTTCCAAAACCAGAACCGAGGCAACCTCAGCAAAGAGTTATCCGAAAAATTCCACCAAGAAATAAGGACAATAGAAATTTCAGAAAAGACAGATAAAAAATAAACCCAAGACGAAAGCCTTGGGTTTATTTTTTTCTTATTTAATCTCTCAAAAGTTTCTGTTCTCTTGCCAGAAGCGTATTTTTAAGCAGCATGGCAATAGTCATTGGACCAACTCCACCGGGAACAGGCGTAATAAAGGATGCCTTTTTGCTTACAAATTCAAAATCCACATCTCCGGTAATTCGGTATCCTTTTTCACTATCATCGTTAACACGTGTAATTCCCACATCAATTACCACAGCATCATCCTTCACCATTTCTGCTTTCAGATAGTTTGGCACTCCCAAAGCGGTAATGATAATATCTGCCTGAGTAGTGATTTGGGCAATATTTTTAGTGTAGCTATGGGTTAAAGTAACCGTGGAATTTCCGGGAAAACCTTTGCGTCCCATCAGAATACTCATTGGTCTGCCAACGATATGGCTTCTTCCAATAACCACTGTGTGTTTCCCTTTCGTTTCTACACCATATCTTTCCAACAATTCCAAAATTCCAAATGGCGTAGCAGGAATAAAAGTACTCATATCCAAAGCCATTTTCCCGAAGTTTTCCGGATGGAATCCATCAACATCTTTTTTAGGGTCAATTGCCATCAATACTTTTTGCGTATCAATCTGGTCTGGCAAAGGCAATTGTACAATGAATCCATCGATATTGTCATCTTCATTCAATTGCTGGATTTTTTTTAGAAGTTCTGTTTCAGAAGTAGTACTTGGCATTTTTACCAGGGTCGATTCAAAACCTACTCTTTCGCAGGCTTTTACTTTACTTCCCACATAAGTAAGACTGGCACCGTCATTACCCACAATTACGGCAGCAAGATGGGGCACTTTTTCGCCCTTTTCTTTCATTTTCTGCACTTCGGCAGTAATTTCATTCTTGATGTCATCCGAAACTTTTTTTCCGTCTAGTAGTTGCATTCTCTTTTAGTTAGTGTTGTTTATAAAAATTTTTAGGGCTTAAAATTTCAGCCCGAAACTTTAAGCCCTAATGTATGTTTTAGTTATCTCATTCCTTTCATTCCCCCCATCATTCTCATGAGGTTTTTGCCGCCACCGCCTTGCATCATTTTCATCATTTTGCTCATCTGGTCAAACTGTTTCATCAGCTGGTTGACTTGCTGGATATCCGTTCCGGAACCTTTTGCTATACGGTTTTTTCTTTTCAGGTCGATAATTGCCGGTTTGCTTCTTTCGCCCGGTGTCATGGAATGGATGATAGCTTCAATATGTTTGAAGGCATCGTCTTCAATTTCCACATCTTTTAATGCTTTACCGGCACCCGGAATCATTCCAACAAGGTCTTTCATGTTACCCATTTTTTTGACCTGTTGTATCTGAGTCAGGAAATCATCAAAACCAAATTCGTTTTTGGCAATTTTCTTTTGCAGTTTTCTTGCTTCTTCTTCATCAAACTGTTCCTGAGCTCTTTCTACCAAAGACACAACGTCTCCCATTCCCAGGATTCTCTCTGCCATACGGTTAGGATAGAAAACATCAATAGCATCCATCTTTTCACCCGTACCAATAAACTTGATTGGCTTGTTGACAACAGATTTGATAGAAATTGCAGCCCCACCACGCGTATCACCGTCCAGTTTCGTCAGGATAACCCCGTCAAAATTCAACCTGTCATTAAATGCTTTTGCTGTATTCACTGCATCCTGTCCGGTCATCGAATCTACAACAAACAGAGTTTCCTGTGGTTGGATTGCCTTATGAACGTTTGCAATCTCGGTCATCATTTCTTCATCAACCGCCAAACGACCAGCCGTATCGACAATAACTACATTAAAGCCATTTGATTTCGCATGTTTGATAGCATTTTGTGCAATTTCAACAGGATTTTTATTTTCCGGCTCAGAATATACTTCTACACCAATCTGCTCACCTACTACGTGCAACTGGTTTATCGCCGCAGGACGGTAAATATCACAGGCAACCAATAGCGGTTTTTTATTCTTTTTCGTTTTAAGATAATTCGCCAGTTTTCCGGAGAAAGTTGTTTTTCCGGAACCTTGAAGTCCTGACATTAAAATCACCGTCGGATTGCCTGAAAGATTAACTCCCGCTGCATCGCCTCCCATCAATTCAGTCAATTCATCCTTAACCAACTTTACTAAAAGTTGTCCCGGCTGCAAGGTTGTCAAAACGTCCTGACCAATTGCTTTTTCTTTTACTTTGGTTGTAAATTCTTTTGCAATCTTAAAATTGACATCGGCATCAAGCAAAGCACGGCGCACTTCTTTAAGAGTGTCTGCCACGTTAACTTCCGTGATTTTTCCATGTCCTTTTAATATATGGAACGCTTTATCTAACTTATCGCTTAAATTATCAAACATAATGATTTTCTTTATTGAAGGTGCAAAGATAAGAGAAAGACGGTAAGTATCAAAGAGACAGCAAAGCAATCGTAAATAAAAAAACCAGACATCGCTGCCTGGTTTCCCGTCTTAACTAAACTACTAATTATCTAAACAATTATTATTATCGCCTTCTAATTGGAAAAGCGTTGTGACCTGTTGTGGCGTCAATGCTTTTCTGTAAACTCTCAAATCATCCACAAAACCTTGAAAATCTTTTCCTATATAATAATCAAAAGCCTGTGTATTACTGAATAGATCTGAACCCTGATCCGAATTTCTTAGGATTCCATCTCTATAAATCTTCACATTATCTACATTTCCAGCAGCGGCGCGCTCAACTGTTATAACTACATGATGCCAATTTGTAGTATCATACCGCAAGTTAGGATCCATAAGCCAGGAATCATCCCAAACACCAAGTGTATTACCGTAGAACAAAGGTGCATTTCCGTCATATATCGCTACTCCAAATCGTGGTTGGAGATGACTCGATGTACCATTCGATTTTTCAAATATTCGTTCTAAATCACCCTCCTCTGTATTCTGCATTCTGAACCAAACACTAACTGTTAATGAATTTCCAACTTGTATATTGCGGGCCGCAGTCGTATTAAGCCTAAGGAAGTTGGTACGGGTAAATGAAATTGCGCTATTTGCATTCCCATTTCTGTCTGTCACAAATGTTGGAGCAGCAGCAGGAACAGCATAGTCTCCACTAACCAAATCACGAACTTCATTTGCAAAAGGCATATAAATTATCAGGTCGTTGGTTAATATATTCGGATTCGGGCATTGGTTATTGATACAGTCCTGAATAGCACCTGTCATTTCTATATTGTTTCGGATGGTAACCTGATTGCCTTCCCTGTTTGTTATGGTAATTGGATAATCAACTGCATAAAATTCAGTAGCATTCAAATTAAATAACAGTAGAAAAAACTCCATATCATTGCGGATGGTATAGGTATGTGCCAATTGGTAATTGCTATTGTACCCAAAAACACGTATTGGATAATGAATGGAAACACATGAAATATTCCTCTGTTCCGGTTCAGGCTCCTGGCACGCGTCTTTTAATGCATCGAATTGTGTCTGATTTTGGACAACTACTTCGCTATAATCCGGATAAACAATTGTAATCGGGAATACAAAATCCACATAATCCTGGTCGGTGTCTGTCACTTCAAAAATATCGTTTACCAAATGGTAATCATTTTCTGTATTGATAGTAACCGACTGGCTGTTCACAATCAAATTGACCGGCAATTTTACGCTAAAACAGCTTGTACTGTCAATGACATTATCATCTGCCGTTGCATTCATCGACACTCTTTTCATCAGGCCTGTCAATGGTGCTGTCTTACTTAAAGTCTCTTCATTCTGGCGTGTTTCGTTCTCTTCATCCTGGCAGGAAATGGCAAAAACGGCAATACAGCTCAACACTAAAATCGATTGTAAAACTTTTTTCATATTCATAATTATTTGGTTTATGGTTTTGCTATAAAACAAGCAATACCAAAAATACCCTACCCGGGCAAACCACTTTTTTTAATTAAAGCCTATATTTGGAAAACTTAAAAAAATAATGAGATATAAAGGTAGGGTTTTTATCATCTTAACTGTTATACGTCAGGAACTGTCTTTAACTGTATGGAAGAAATAAAAAAAATTGGGAGCATCTGCGAAGAAATTGTCTTTTCGGATTTCTTTCGTTCCCATGCAAAAACCTTACGGAATTATTTGTTGTATAAGTTTGGCAATGAAGAACAGGCTAATGATATGTGCCAGGAGGCTTTTGTAAAACTTTGGGAAAACTGCGCCAACGTGCCTGTAGGCAAAGCAAGATCATTTCTGTATACGGTTGCCAATAATGCAACCCTAAACCAGATTGCGCATCAAAAGGTAGTCTTGAATTATGTAAAAAAAGAAAGTTCTTCACAGCATACTAACGAAAGTCCCGAATTTATTTTAGAAGAAGAACAGTTCAAAAAGAAATTAGAACGTGCCATCCAAACCCTAAGCGAAAGCCAAAGAACGGCTTTTCTTTTGAATAGGATTGATGGCAAAAAATACAGTGAAATTGCAATTCTGCTCGACATCAGTGTCAAGGCTGTGGAAAAAAGAATACATGGAGCCCTGGTTTCTTTGCGACAGGAAATTGAAAATATAAAGTAGGGTTTTCCCGCAGTTGTCTGTTTTTTAATAAAAAAAGCAATGGAAAATAATGTTGATTTAGCAAAGTGGCTGGCCGGAGAAATGACAGGAAGTGAATTGGAGGCTTTTGAAAAATCGCCTGAATTTGCTACCTATCAAAAAATTAAAAACTATTCGGGTAGTATGGAAGCTCCAGCTTTTGATACTGACGAATCGTATCAAAACGTTATAAAACAAGTAAAAAAAGAACCGGTACGAAAGCAAAACTACTGGTTTATAAAACTAGTCGCTGCTACTCTTGTAATCAGCCTAGGAACAGTGTTCTATTCAAAAAACAAGACCACTACCCAATATGCAGAAGCCGGGCAGAAAACAACTTTTTCTCTTCCTGACCAATCAGAAATCGTACTGAATTCTGATTCAAAAATCCAATATAAAAAATGGAAATGGAAAACCAACAGAAGTTTGAAGCTTGAAGGTGAAGCTTTTTTTAAAGTTTCCAAAGGCGAAACGTTTGACGTGAATACCAGCCTTGGAAAAATAACGGTTGTAGGCACACAATTCAATGTCAAATCCCGAAACCGGAATTTTGAAGTGGAATGTTATGAAGGAAAAGTAAAAGTTGCCTTTGAAAATAAGAACTTCCTGTTAGAAAAAGGAAACAGCATTACGGTACGAAATGGAAACATAACCGCTACAGTGCCGCTGAATACAGAAAAACCAGGCTGGCTTTTGAACGAAATAAAATTCAGCCAAAACAACTTAAAAGAAGTCATGGACGAAATTCAACGCCAGTACGGCATTGAAATTGAATATCCTCAAATTCATTCGGGTCAGTATTTTACCGGGACAGTTCCGGCAGACAATATTGATACGGCCATGAAAATTATAGGCAAGGTGTATCATTTGAATTATATAAAAGCATCTGACAAAAAGATTATTTTGAAGAAAGAATGAGGAAAATAATCTCGCGATTATTGTTGTTTTTGATGTTATTTTTCGCGGGCCAATCCATCCGGGCTCAGGAAAAAGGCATTGCCATGCCCTTAAAAGAAATTCTTGCCGGTTTATCCAAACAGTATAAAATCCAGTTTAATTTTCTTGAAGAAGAAGTAAAATATATTTCGGTCATACCGCCTTCACCTGAATTGAGCTTGTCTGAAAAACTGCACTATTTAAGCAACCGGACGGCATTGACTTTTGAAAACATAAACAATCGCTATATTGTTATTACTTTACAAAAGCAGGCAATTACTATAATTGACTCTGTTAAAGGTATTCCTATTCCCCTTGAAGAAACGGTTATTGAAAAATACCTGACCAAAGGCATTGCCAAAACCGCAGAAGGAAATCTGGTCATAAAACCTAAAAAATTCGGGATACTTCCAGGGCTGACGGAAGCAGATGTATTGCAGACCATGCAACAGGTTCCGGGAATTTACAGCGCTGACGAAACGGTTTCCAACATCAATGTGAGGAGTGGCACCCACGACCAGAACCTGTTTTTATGGAATGGAATCCGGATGTTCCAGACCGGACATTTTTTTGGATTGATTTCTGCCTTTAATCCGTCACTTCCACAAAAAATAACCATTTCAAAGAATGGCACTTCTGCCTTTTATGGAGAAAGTGTTTCCAGCACTATTGCTATATCTTCTTTTCCTGAACCTATTGAAAATACGGCTTCCAGCATCAGCACTAACCTCATTGCGGCACAGTTCAATTCTAATATAAAAATTTCCGACAATTCCAGCTTTCAAATTTCCGGCAGGCGTTCCTTTACGGATTGGGTCAATTCTCCAACCTATCAGAGCTTTTACAATCGCGTTTTCCAAAATACTATCGTAACCAATATTGAAAACAATGAAATCTCTGATTATCACACAGACGAGAAATTTTACTTTTATGATTTTACCGCCCAATACCAGCAAAAAATAGGCTCCAAGTCTGAAGCCACGGCCGCATTTATAGGAACCAACAATTCACTGGACCTTGACCAGAACATGATTTCCGAAGGAATCCAAAAATCCCGGAACAGTGATTTGAGCCAGCAAAATTTTGGAGGTATGTTAGCACTAAAAACAGCCTGGAATGATAATATTTCCAGTAAAATTAGCGGCTATCTTTCCTATTACAATCTCAATTCAAAGAATGAAGCCGTAGAAAATAACCAAACGCTGGTTCAGCAAAATACAGTTATCGATATGGGATTCCGATTGGAAAACAGACACATCCTGAATCCAAACATGGTTTTAAATACAGGCTACCAATACAACGAAACCGGAATCAGGAATTTCGAAAACATTGATAATCCGGGATTTTCCAAAAGCATTAAAGAAGTCTTACGTTCCCATTCTTTAATTTCTGAAGCCGAAATGCATTATCTCGACCGACATCTTTTTATAAAGCCGGGCTTCCGATTTAATTATATTGAAGAATTAGAAAAATATATTTTTGAACCGCGCCTGCAATTCAATTACAGACTCACACAGGAAATAAGCATAGAAGTTCTGGGCGAACTGAAAAGCCAGACCGCCTCACAGGTTATTGACCAGCAGCAAGACTTTCTTGGTATTGAAAAAAGACGTTGGGTTTTGGCTGACGACCGCTCTATCCCGATACAAAAAAGCAGGCAGGCTTCTGTCGGGTTTACCTACAACACATCAGATTGGCTGATTTCTTTAGATAATTTCTACAAAAAAGTAACCGGAATTACAACACCAAGCCAGGCATTCCAGAATCAATTGGAATTTATAAAACTCAATGGCGATTATACGGTATGGGGTTCCGAATTTCTGATACAGAAAAACTTTGACCGATTTTATTCCTGGATTAGCTATAACCTGAGCAGCAGCGAATACAATTTCGGGACACTCCTACCTTCTCAATTCAGCAACAATTTCCAGATAATCCACAATATCAATTGGGCAGTGATTTATGATTGGAACAATCTTAAGGTAGCTTTAGGTACTAAATGGCATTCCGGAAGACCGGAAACCACTCCGGCAACAAATCTTCTGGATTTGAGTAATCCGGCAAAACCTGAAATCTATTATAACTTCCCAAACAATAAAAACTTAAGCGATTATTTTCAGGTAAATTTTTCTGCTGCTTATTGCTGGAAGTGGAATTCAAAAAACCAACTGGAACTAGGCATATCAGTTCTTAACCTATTGAACAAAAAAAATACGATTAGCCGTTATTATAGAGTGAATGATAATAATGCTATAGAAAGCGTCAATACCTATTCATTGGAAAGAACACCTAATATTGCTTTGAAATTTAATTTTTAAAGTCAAAAAAAGCCGGTCTTTTCAGACCGGCTTTTTGTTATTCTACATTTTTTTCAAAAGTCAGGTAATCCGTTCCACTACCACCGCCACTCACGTCAACAAGTCTGATTTTTGTTGGGGTTGTTTCCAGAATATCCCAATCATCGCTTAAATCTGCAAAAGTAGCCGGTGCAGTAAAGGAAATATTAAAGTCGATGTCATTTGCTGAATCATCGTCACGTGTTACACTCCATACACCCTGATAATTATTGGTACCATTGTTAGCTATGAGAATATCACCAGCTCCAAAAGTAAAATTATAGTTTGTAAAATTATCGGTTTTAATAGTCCCGCTATCTATATAACTGGTAATTCTCCAGCTACCTGAACGAGCAATATTGGTAACCTGTTGAATTGTTGCATTTGTCGACGATGAATTACTGTCATCATCCGAGCTACAAGCTGTTGTAAAAAACAGTGTCATAGCAAATACTCCAAAAATTAGCTTCTTTTTCATAGTTGGTCGCTTTTATAGTTAAAATAATATTCTATTAACAATAATAACGAATTTATCCGTTTATTTATTACAAATAAATCTTAAAATAATATAAAAAATACTAAAACTGGAAATAGATAAAAGGCTGCGGGCCTGCTGTTGCAGTAGCATAGACTATCCAATAGACAAAACCTAATATCAAGGCTTTACCAACCAGCGGAGTTTTGTCAAAAGCCAGCTTCATGTTTCTCGTAATGCCTTCCGGAAGGAAATGCCAGACATAACCTATCAGCATCAAAAGAAATACATTTTTATAGCCCTGAATGATAATCTGCCATTGTTTTGGGTCAAAAGTAAGCTGCCCAATATTATTGATTACCTGTAAGGCCGTGTCAAAGTCTTTCGCTCTGAAAAACAGCCAACAGAAAACCACAAAATGAAACGTTAGCAAAACAGAGAAAAATCTCCAGATATAGCTGAAGGCATTCTTTTCACCATCTTTTTTGGATGGGAAGAATTCCAAAAAGATTTTGTGTACTGCCAAAGCAATTCCGTGCAAGGCGCCCCAAATAATAAAACGCAAACTGGCTCCATGCCATAATCCTCCCAACAGCATTGTAGTGAGCAGGTTGACATTGGTAAACATAGTTCTTTCCCTGTCTTTTGAAAGGATAAAGGTAAGGCTGAAAAGCACCAGGGAGGAAACGGCAATAATCAGCGGAATATGGCTGATTGTAGAATAGCTGATACCCCAAACCACCAATCCGAAGAAAAACAGTGCCGGAAAAAGGAATCCCGCAAAAGAACCATTACGGTTTCCACCAATCGATATGTATAGAAAATCTTTTAGCCAGGTAGAAAGCGAAATATGCCATCTTCTCCAGAATTCAGTTATGGAAGCTGATTTATACGGAGTCCTGAAGTTCGTAGGTAATTTGAATCCAAGCAATAGTGCTACACCAATTGCCATATCTGAATATCCGGAAAAATCACAGTAAATCTGAATCGCATAGCCATAGGAAGCCATCAGGTTTTCAAACGCCGTATAGCTGGTTGGTGCGTCAAAAACACGGTCGACAAAGTTGACGGAGATATAATCCGAAATGACCGTTTTTTTAATAAGTCCTCCAATCAAAAGAAATAAAGCCGCATTGACATCTTCTTTGGTAAGATTCAGTTTTTGGTAAATCTGCGGTAAGAAATCTTTGGCTCGGACAATTGGACCCGCGACCAATTGCGGGAAAAACGACACAAAGAACAGGTATTCAATATAATTATTGGTAGGAACAATTTCCTTTCTGTAAATCTCAATAATATAACTTATCGATTGGAAAGTATAAAATGAAATACCAACAGGCAACAGTATGTCATGGAATGCGAAATGGCCATTAAACATATCATTATAAGTACCTATCAGGAAATTGGTATATTTAAAATAACCTAAAAGTCCTAAGTTCAGGATGACGCTGAGCCAGATATAGAATTTACGCCAGCCTTCCCTGTTCTCCCGATAAATGACGCCGCTGAGATTATAATCGACAACGGAGGACAGAATCAGCAAAAGAAAATAAATCCCGCTTGACTTGTAATAAAAGAAAAGCGAAAACAGGATGACATATACCAATCTTAAATAAAAGGTCTTACGCAGAAAGGCATAAACCAGATAAAAAATCAGGAACATTCCTAAAAACAATCCCGTATTAAAAAGCAAAGGCTCTTTCGGATTGTATATAAACCAGCCTTTCACCTGCTCTAAAGTGATTGCTCCAAAGGTTTGAATAAACCAGTCATTTATGCTGTTGATCGTCATTAATTCTCTGTACCTGATTTAAAATTATTGTATGCTTTTAGAAATGCTTCCGACAAAAGATTTCCTTGTTTTTCATAACCTGCTTTGGAATAGTGAACTCTGTCTCCCGACATGAGTCCTCTTGCCGCATTACGCTCCACTCCATACAAGCCCCCAAACTGGGAATACAAATCCCAAACGGCAAAGCCTTTTTCTTCTGCTGATTTCAGTATATTTTCTGAATAATCGGCTGCAAATGTATTTGGAAATTTCCTTTTAAACAAGGAAGGCGGTGGTGTCGACACCAATACGGAAGCGTTTATATTTTGAGCCTTTAAATTCTCCAGAAACAGGTTGAGCTGTACCATATATTCTGAAGAAACGGTCTTGTCGAAAGTTTCATTTGTTCCTAAGGAAAGGACAATCATGTCCGGCTGCAATGCTTTCAGTTGTTCAAAAAACAGCGGATATTTGTTATAATCTGAGAATTTTGCTCCGTTAACTCCAATACTGCTATAAATAACACCCGGATTATTATTTTCCAACACCAGTCCATTCAATGCAAATTCTGAAGCCTGAGGTTCAGGAATAAGATAAATCTTGCTTAAAGGAGTGTCACTTGTATAATAATGCGTTAACTGATTGGACTGTATATCCAAAGGAATAAATTCCGACCTTGAAATGGATTTTTGCTGCATTTCATTGGTAGGAATCCTGAGCGTTTTTCCTGCGCGGATATTATTCGACTTTAGATTATTTGCTTTTTTTAATTGGGCAACCGAAATACCATATTTTTCAGCAATAATAGAAACAGCTTCCCCTTTTTTAATCTTATGCGTAATCTTTTTAGGAACGCTCGATTCCATTACGATTGTTTTTGATGCCGTAGCAACATCAAACATATCTTTATTTTTAGGAGTAATTATCTTAATGGTATTGAAACCGTAGGAACTGTCCTTTACATTGATTTCAATGGCAAAATCCTTTGCCTTAGTCCAAAGTCCGATTCCGCTCAGACCAACAGGATGTCCTATTGCGGGATAAATATTCCGATAGCTTTCCCATGTTCTGTTTGATGAAAATCTTTCGTTATAAGACCCGTTTGTTTTGGCCAGACTGTACGGAAAAATAAATCCTCTCCCGCCGTTTCCAAATTCGCCCTGCAGTTTTTTCCGGATAACATTCGTCATCAAATCGGCCTGTATGTGGGAATCACCGATATGAACAATATTGATTTTTCCTGTTTTTTGCTGCTGATTAAGGATTAGCTTTTCAAAAAATGGCTTCAATGCCTTGGTATTGTGAAAATGATTGTCGGGAATAATGATAGTTTCTGTCGTATCAATTGCTGCAACAGTATCGATTTCAACAAATATAGAATCTGTTACCTGCGCACGCATACCAACCACAGCCAATAAAAACCACAGGCTTAAAAATAATTTTAGCTTATGCATTAACGCTGTCCTTTTTAATTCCTGTTGAATCCGGAGATTTTTTTGCAGCCGGCTTTCTCTTTTGTCTTAAAGCCTTGTACTTTTCATATCCCTGATTCAGCTGTTCATACAACAATCCTGCAATCTTTTTAGCTCCTCTGTGATTGAAGTGGGTATAATCCTTATTTGCCTTTACCGGTTCTTCTTCTACCCATTTTACCATGGAACCGTCACCACCCATTAAGGTATACAGGTTCACAAATCCGGATTGGGTTTTCAAAGCATATCTCTTTTGGGCAACAGTCAACGGAACCACAGCCGAATCGGTTTTCATTTCCAGGTCGTATTTTGTTCCCTTATCTGCTGTCGAAACAATCAGTATGGCAACTCCCGGAAAGCATTCTTTCAGGTGATTCACGGTTTTGGTCATGCTTCTGTCATACCAGGTATAATCTTTCGTTCCGTAGTTCAATACGTTTGTTCCGTAGTGCAATACAATCAGGTCATAACCCAACTTGTTATTAAATGCCTGCATTACCGCCGGATTAAATGTTGAAATAGGCAATCCGGAATTACCTCTCTGCGAGAAGTTATCGACATGCACACCTTTTCCGTCATCAAAATTGAAACCGAAGATTGGAATAGAATCGGCCTTTATAAAATCGGCCTTAAATCCTTTTATGCTGTTGGAAGAAACCTTTAGGGTATTCACCAGATTATTTGGCGTCAGGCTTTTTACAATGGTATCTTTTCCAATAATTACGTTGACTTTTCCGTTAAGATTAGACGATTTGCCATAGAAAAGCGTTGGATTGTCAAGCATGGTTGCAAATCTTGTCGTATTGGCTTTGAAGCGTACCCATTCGATATGAGCCGTGTCGTTGGCAAAAAACACATGACCGTTCACTCCAAACGGACTTCTCGGTTTTTTGACATTCAAATAGGACTGGGTTTTCCAGTTTCCGGAATATTGGTGCGTGATGGAACCTCTTGAAGCTGCCGATTCAGAAGTTATGGAAACAAAACCAACGCCCTGTCCTCCAAATTTTGCCTGATAGTCGGCTCTCAAATCCTGAACAATCATGTCGCCATCTGTCATGGAATCACCAAAATAGGCAATCCTTACATTTTCAGACTCCGGATTTGTTTCCAGCTGATAAAGCTTTTCATAAAAAGAAATCAGGTATTGGTAACCTTTATATTCTTCAAATTTTTCAGCAGGAAAAGTAACTCCAAAGGTCGGATCAAAGACAATCTTTTTATTCACCAATGTATCCTTTGTTGTTGCCTTGACATCTTTTGCAACCGCATCCAGAAGCATACTGTCAATCAGTACGTTCTTTGAATCAGGAGCACTTTCAGAAAAAATTTTCTTAGGCAGAAACTGTTTAAACCCAATAAATGCGACAGTTGCCAGAAGCACAATTGCAAATGATTGAAAGAAATAAGATTTCGTTTTCACTTAATTGATTATGATTTATGCGTTACATTCTTTCAGGAACATCAATTCCCAAAAGGCTAAATGCCGAAGCAATAATATCGGCTACTTTTTTTGACAACTGGACGCGGAAAATCTTCTCTGTTTTATTTTCAGAACCCAAAATAGGCACGGCCTGATAGAACGAGTTGTATTCACGAACCAGCTCATACGTATAATTTGCAATTAATGCCGGGCTGTAATTTTGAGCCGCATTCTGAATTACTTCCGGAAAAGCTTCCATTTGCTTCAGCAATTCTTTTTCTTTTTCGTGCAGTACGACCGAAACGTTTTCTGAATAGTCAAAATCTGCTTTTCTGATGATGGACTGGATTCTTGCATAGGTATACTGAATAAACGGACCTGTGTTCCCTGCGAAATCGACAGATTCTTCAGGATTGAAGAGTATACGTTTTTTCGGGTCAACTTTTAATATATAGTATTTCAAGGCACCCAATCCGATAGTCTTGTACAATTTCGCCTTTTCTTCTTCAGAATAATGGTCGAGTTTGCCCAATTCTTCCGAAATCGTTTTGGCCGTTTCAGCCATATCCTCCATTAAATCATCTGCATCGACAACAGTTCCTTCACGGCTTTTCATTTTTCCCGAAGGCAAATCTACCATCCCGTAAGACAAATGGAAAAGATGCTGAGCCCAGTCGTATCCCAGTTTTTTCAAAATCAGGAACAACACCTTGAAATGATAGTCCTGTTCGTTTCCTACCGTATAGACCATTCCTCCTACATCCGGAAAATCTTTGGAACGCTGAACGGCAGTTCCGATATCCTGTGTCATATAAACTGAAGTTCCGTCAGAACGAAGCACTAATTTTTCATCCAGACCGTCTTCAGTCAAATCAATCCAAACCGAACCGTCAGGCTTTTTATAAAAAACACCTTTTTCGAGCCCGTGTTCAATAATATCTTTTCCTAATAAATAGGTATTGCTTTCGTAATAATAGGAATCAAAATCCACACCCAGGTTGGTATAGGTTTCGGCAAAACCGGTATAAACCCACTGGTTCATCATTCTCCAAAGATTCATTACCTGTTCATCGCCTGCCTCCCATTTTTGAAGCATTTCCTGGGCTTCCAAAATAATAGGCGCCTGTTTTTTTGCTTCTTCTTCTGATTTGCCTTGCTGCATCAATGCGTTAATTTGGTCTTTATAGGCCTTGTCAAACTCCACATAATATTTCCCAACCAGTTTATCGCCTTTCATACCCGATGTTTCCGGAGTTTCATTGTTCCCGAATTTCTCCCAGGCCAGCATTGATTTGCAGATGTGGATACCCCTGTCGTTGATAATCTGTGTTTTGTACACTTTTTTACCCGAAGCCTTAATGATTTCGGCTACAGAATAGCCTAAAAGATTGTTACGAACGTGACCCAAATGCAAAGGCTTGTTTGTATTTGGAGACGAGTATTCCACCAAAATGGCTTTTTCGTTTTCTTTTGGGGTTACAAAACCAAAGTTCTTTTCGGTTCTGGTTTTTGCAAAAAAATCAAGATAATAGCTATCCGAAATCACAATATTCAAAAATCCGGAAACCACGTTGAATTTTTCAACCTCAGCAACATTTTCAACCAGATAGGTTCCTATTTTATTTCCAAGTTCAACCGGATTGCTTTTCACCAGCTTGAGTAACGGAAAAATCACCATGGTGATATCACCTTCGAATTCTCTCCGTGTTGCCTGAAATTCTATTTTGTCAATAGTAACTCCAAACAAAGCCGAAATGGCTTTTTCAATTTGCGGTGTAAGAATTTGAGATAATGTCATTTTAAGTGTTTTTTAAGCGTGCAAAGATATTAATTCTGACTGAATTTAGGAAGGCAAAATTTTAATTCCAAAAAGATGTTTTTTCCTGTTTTAAACAAATCTGTAAGATTATTAATATACAATATCATAAATATTAACATTTAATCGGAATTATTTGTATTTCGTTGACGCGAATACCTATCTTTGCTATGAACTTTCAAATAAAAGCCCCAATTTTTATTAAGTGAGTATCAAAAAATTTGCCCAGATTTTGATATGAAAAATAACCTATTGATTTTATTGGCATTATTGCCAATAGTTGGCTATTCCCAGGCCATAACTGTCGATACGTCAACCCGTACAGTTCCTGAACTTGTCACCAATGTTCTGGTAAACTCCCCTTGTACAGAAGTAACGAATATTTCATGGCGGACCGGAACCAATTTTGGCTCCAGCAACGGTATTGGCTATTTCCAGAACACCAATCCTAATTTCCCCATACCAAGTGGTGTCCTATTGACCACAGGCGATGCAAACCGTGCTCCCGGACCAAACAATTCAACACTCAATGACGGAGATAATCCGGCATGGATAGGCGATACCGATTTGGAAAATGTGCTGGCAGCAGCAGGAATCACCATGAATTCTGTAAATGCTACCGTACTTGAGTTTGATTTCGTGCCTATTTCTTCAAATTTCAGCATGGATTTTCTGTTTGCTTCCGAAGAATATGGTAATTCGCAGTGTAACTTTTCTGATGCCTTTGCCTTTCTTCTCACCAACCTGAATACGGGAGTCACCCAAAATCTGGCCGTAATTCCAAATACGAACACCCCGATTTCTGTCTTGACGATTCGCGATTTTCTTTACAACTCGTCTTGTCCTTCAGCCAATCCGGAATATTTCGGACGATTTAACGGAGGTTCGGAGGCATTGGGTTCTGCTATTAACTTCAACGGACAGACAGTACTTTTTCAGGCTACATCGGTCCTGATTCCCAATACGCCTTACCATATCAAACTGGTTATTGCCGACCGTTCGGACTACAAATCAGATTCTGCCATTTTCCTTTCGTCAGACAGTTTTAATATCGGTCAGGATGTTTTGGGTCCTGATTTGACCATTGCCAGCCAAACGGCTATTTGTCAGGGCGCAACACATACGCTTACCACCGGATTGGACCCGGCCACTTATTCTTTCTCCTGGTTGAAAGATGGAAATCCAATTGGCGGAGATGTTGACGAACTTGTCATCAATGAACCGGGAACCTACTCTGTCACTTACAACAATACACTATTTCCGTGTGAGGCTCCGGTTACTGATACTATAGTAGTGGAATATTATCCTGAACTGATTACACCGGAACCGCATACATTATATAAATGCAATACGGGGCAAGCCTCTTATAATTATGACCTGTCCTACAACACGCCTATTATTTTGTCTGGTATTGACCCCGGCGTTACACTTTCTTATCACGCCAGCAGAGCAGATGCAGAAAGCGGCGCCAACATTCTCCCGGCTATTCGTCCAAGCGCGGGAAATGAAACCATCTACGTACGGATTCGCAACACAAACGGTTGTATCACAATCAAATCATTCGACCTGCTTTTAATTGCACCACCAACCGCAACACAGCCTAATGATATGACAGAATGTGCCGTAGCTTTGGACGCCACAGATGCCGACTTTAGTTTTGCGGTACAGGATTCCTCTGTCCTGAACGGACTTTCTACAGATATTTATACTATTTCATATTATACATCCCTTCCAAATGCGCAGGCCGGAAGCAACCCGCTTCCATCAACAGGCTATACAACGGGAGGCAATCAGACGATTTATGTCAGGATAGAAAACAAAACTGATACGGACTGTTATGACACAACCAGCTTTCAGATTTTCGTAAAAAACCTCCCTCCTGTAGACAGACTGGAAAATGTAATCGTGTGCGACCAGCACGAATTGACTCCTTTAACAAACGGAAATTATTTTTCCGGACCTAACGGAACAGGAACACCACTTCTTCCGGGCGATGTTATTACAGAAACGCAAACCGTTTATGTATTTAACCAAACGGGAGGCTCACCCAACTGTACAAACCAAAGCAGTTTCAGAGTGACCATTATTGACCCGGAGTCATTAATTCCGCCTGACGGAAGGTATTGCACCAGCTATACTTTGCCAACCTTGCCTTTTGGAAATTATTACACCCAATCTGGCGGAAACGGTACACAGATTGCTGCCGGAACCGTAATCAGAAACACCCAAACTATTTTTGTATATTATCAGTTTCCTGAAGAGCCTTTCTGTATTATTGATGGTAGTTTTGATGTTGAAATCATACCATTTGAGAATCTTCCTGAAATTTCTTCCGTATTTGACTGCGACTCTTATGTATTGCCTGCCCTGCCTTTTGGAAATTATTACACGCTGCCGGGAGGAACAGGAACCATAGTGCCGGCGGGTACGACAATTACTGCTACACAAACGCTTTATGCTTACGTACAGAACGATATCTGCGAGGACGAGAAAGAATTTACAGTGTTTATCAGAATTGACACACCTCCTAATGCTGAGAATTGTTCAAGCTATACGCTACCCTCACTGCCTATCGGAAATTATTACACAGGACCGGCCGGTTCAGGAACGCAGATTCCGGCAGGAACAATAATCACTACTTCGCAGACAATTTATATATATGTTGCCACAACCGAAAACCCAAACTGTACAGACAATGTCCATTTTGATGTTATCATATCCGACCCGTTTGATTCCATACCGGAAGATATTGCAGTTTGCGGCAGCTATACACTGCCTCCTATTACGGTTGGAAATTATTATACCGGTTCTAACGGAACCGGCACGATGATGCTTGCCGGACAAACAATATACAGTACACAGCGGATTTATATTTACAAACCCGTACTTCCGGGACAAAACTGTACTAATGAAATCAGTTATCTGGTGACCATTAACCCTATTCCGCAAATCAGTTCGAGGTCTGACATTGGACCAACCTGCCAGCCTTATACCTTAACCCCTTTGGCTGTGGGTAATTATTATACCGAACCTAACGGACAAGGAAGAATTCTTAATGCGGGAGACGTTATTTCCCAAACGCAAACTATTTATATCTACGCTATCAGCACAACAGAACCTCCGTGTAGTGCCCAAAACAGCTTTACAATAACAATTGTAGGCATTGAAGCCGATTCACCTGACCCTGCTATTAGCTGTGACAGCTACGTGCTTCCACCGCTGACGGTTGGAAATTATTATACGCAAAGTGGCGGACAGGGAACGCTAAGGCATGCGGGCGAAGTTATCACCGCCAGCGAAACGCTTTATATTTATGCTGAAATAGATAACCGTGGCGAAATCTGTTCTGACGATAATATATTCCCAATCACTATTGTCACAACCCCAACAGTAAATCCTATTCCCGAAGATTTGAAAATAACTTGCGATAACGACGATGTTAATGATGGCTTTACCTCATTTGACCTGACTCCGTTTACGGACTTTGCACTGGGCAGCCAATTACCGGCAGATTACATTGTAGAGTATTTTGAATCTGAAAATGACGCCCTTAGAAGAACAAATCCGGTAACATCTTCTACCATGCAGACAATTTATGTAAGGGTTTCGAGCAGGATTTCAGACAGCTGTTATGATATTATGCCTATCCGACTAACGGTACGCCGCTTACCGGAACCGCGTCCAAGAGGAGGAACTGTTTGTATTAACAGTGAAACCAACCAGTTAATCAGTTCTCATACGATGCAAACAGGACTTAGCAGTTCAACCCATACGTTTGAATGGTTTGATGACAATGGGCCGATTGCAGGAGCAACAGGCAGTTCCTATACGGCAACATCTCCGGGAACGTATTCCGTAATTGCTACCAATAACACGACAGGCTGTCCTTCAAAACTTACGAGCGTTGAAGTTGTACGTTCCGAAAAAGCAACCGTCACCTATGTCGTAACCAATACATTTGGCGACAACCAAAGCATTATAGTCACCGTGACCGGAGTTGGAGGCAATTATGTCTACCAACTCGACAACGGACCCTTTCAATCCAGTAATGTTTTTGAAAATGTTTCTTCCGGTGAGCATACCATAACGGTAGACGATTTGAACGGATGTGAAAAAACAACAATTACTGCTTTTGTAATTAATTATCCAAGATATTTCACTCCAAACGGAGATGGTTATAATGACTATTGGAACATTTGGGATTTAGCGCACCAACCGGAGGCCGTTATCTACATTTTTGACCGTTATGGCAAATTACTGAAACAAATAAAACCATCGCAACCCGGTGGCTGGGACGGATTTTATAATAACGCTCCTATGCCTTCCACAGATTATTGGTTCAAAGTCATCTATACAGAAAACGGCGTTACAAAAGAATTCAGGGCCCATTTCGCTATGAAACGATAAATCCAAAAACGCTAACATACACCTAATCAGAAAGCTTCCCTAAACAGGAAGCTTTTTATTGTTTGGAATGAATTTAAATATAAAAAATAGTGTAACATATTTTAATTTCTGTAGTCTATATAGGCAACTAAAATCTTGTTCAATATTAAAAAGATGTTAATTTTTGTATAAACTAGTACTATGTATTACATATTAATAAAAAAATAAATACATTTGCAACATCAATCATCAATCAAAAATAACCCAATGAGACTAAAATTATTTTTTCTATGCCTTATTATGCCTTTGCTTTCTATGCAGGCACAAAACAATTTAACGATTACCGGAAAAGTGGTCGACAAATCAGGGCAGCCAATTTCTTATGCTACGGTAACGATTAAGGAAGGCACAGCAGTAATTACAGGAAGTATCACAGATGACAATGGTGATTTCGAAGTAAAAGGACTTGCTCCAAAAAATTACGATATCGAAATACAGTTTATCGGATACAAGCCTTATAACGGAAAAGCAGATTTGGCTTCCGGTCAAAAAAGCCTGTCTTTGAACAGAATTACGCTTGCAGACGAAGCAACACAACTGGAAGGTGTTGAAGTTATTGCAGAGCGTTCAACAATAGAGCAGAAAATCGACCGAAAAGTAATCAACGTGGGGCGTGACCTTACTACGGCAGGAGCTACGGCTTCGGAAATCATGAACAACATTCCAACGGTGAATGTTGACCAGGATGGAAAAATCTCTTTGAGAGGAAACCAAAATGTCAGAGTATTGGTAGATGGAAGACCAACCAACATAGACCCCGCTCAATTGCTAAAGCAAATCCCTTCTACTTCAATCAAGAAAATCGAATTGATTACAAACCCGAGCGCGAAATACAATCCGGAAGGAATGTCGGGTATCATTAATATTGTCTTGCACAAAAACTCCAACAATGGTTTTAACGGAAGCTTGAATTCCGGAATTACTTTTGCCAAAGATGCCAAATTCAACAACTCTCTGGATATGAACTACAGAACCGGAAAAGTAAACTTCTTCGGGAATGCAGGTAGCAACTTCGGAAAATATTACAATGATGGTTTCATCCAAAGATTTGACAACAATTCACAGCAAGTACTTGATATTGTAAACGACAACGAATCTTATTTGTATAAGATTGGTATGGACTACTACATCGATGATAACAATACTATTTCATTCTATACGAACCAAAACTCTATGAATGGTAAAGGAAATGTAGATACCGATATCCGCTATTTGAATGGCGACCTGCCAAATGTGCTTCAACTGGGAAGATATAAAACAGACAATAACAGCGGAGCCTACAACCTGGCCTATAAGCATAAGTTTGCAAAAGAAGGACATACTTTGGATTTTGAAGGAAACTATAACGATTATGAGCAGACTCAAAATGCGAACTTCAATACAACGACATTTAATACTCCGGCAGAACAGGTTGTTTATGGTGACAAAATCAAGGATGAAAGAAAAACGACAACTTTAAACCTGGATTACGTAAATCCTTTGTCTGAAAAGTCAACTCTTGAATTGGGTGCTGAGGCAAGAATTACAAGAACAACCAATGATTATACAACCGGAAACTTATTGGTTCCGATTGAAAACAGAATCTCAAACTATACCTACGACATAGATATTTATTCTGCTTATGCTACTTTCGGACAAAAGTTTGAAAAATTCAGCTACCAGCTTGGAGCACGTTTTGAAAGCTACAAAGTAAAAGCCAACCTGAATGTAAACAATAGCAATGTAGCCTTTGACGACGATTATTTTACTGTTTATCCATCGGCTTACCTTACGTATAACCTGACAGAGAAAAACATGTTCCAGTTAAGTTACAGCCGTCGTGTTGACAGACCAAGTTTGGAGCAGACAAAACCAATCAGGGAATTTGCAACGCCTTTGGTTACCGGTCTGGGTAATCAGGAATTGGAGCCACAGTTTACCAACTCTGTAGAATTGAACTACACCAGAATACTTTCAAAAGGTTCAATTACCGGAGGTATTTACTACAGATTGATTAATGACGAAATCAACAGGGTTTTATATTCTGACGAAACAACAGACAATCCAAATGACCTGATTATGAGTTGGGCTAACTTTGACAACAACTCTGCTTACGGATTTGAAGTGTCTGCCAACTACAAAATCACAAAATGGTGGGATGTACAGCCTTCTGTAGACTTCTCAAACATTACCCAAAAAGGTCTGGTTTCTGTATTGAGACCCGGAACAACAGACCAATTTGATTTTGTAAGAAAAGAAATTGATGCAGCCGCATTTAACGCAAGACTGAACAGTAACTTCAAAGCGACAAAAAATTTAAGTTTCCTTCTGTTCGGATTCTTTAGAAGTGGTGTTGACGGAATCCAAAACGACAGCAAGGACATGTATAAGATTGATATGGGAGGCCGTTATTCATTGCTAAACAACAAACTGAACTTCAGCGTTCGTTTCAATGACGTCTTCAATATGATGGAATACGGTTTCGACAGCAAACACCCTTATCCAAGCACAGGAACTTTCAGATGGGAAAGCCAGAGTCTTTACTTCGGAATCAACTATATGTTTGGTGGAGGTAAAAACAGGGCACTTCAAAGAAAGTACCGTGAAGACAATACCAAACAAGGTGGCGGTATGTTCTAAGAATCAATTTTTAGGTTTTTTTATATATTGGGTTAAAAATGAAAAACTCGGAAGTGATGCCTCCGAGTTTTTCTATTTTATACAACTGCCATTTAAGGAAATATTTCTATTTCTGCGCCTACTTTTACCGATTGATACAATTCATCAATTTCATAATCGGTTACGGCAATACAACCGGCCGTCCAATCTTTCCATCGGTGGAACTTTGACCGATAGCCCCTCCCGTTCCGAAGTCCGTGAATTTTTATATCACCTCCTGCTGATTTCCCTAAAGCTGCAGCATGTTCCAAATCTTTTTCATTAGGATATGAAACTCCCAGGTTTTTGTGAAAAGCACTTTCCGGATTCTTTCCGTCAATCGTATAAGTCCCTTCCGGAGTTTTACAGTCGCCTTCAATTTCTTTATGTCCTATCGGATTTTTGCCCAAAGCTATCTTATAGGTTTTTAAAAGAATCCCACCGGAATAGACATTCATTTTCCTTTTTGACTTATAAACTTCTATCCTGTCGATAATCTTATCTTTCGGCAATTTTTTCCCACGATAAAAATAGTAGAGAAGAATTGAGATTGGGATGATTAGGAGGAGCATTTTTTTGAGGTACTGAGGTACTAAGGTTTTGAGTTTCTTTGACTAAGACTTTATTTTACAATTATAACGTTGCCAAAATCATATTATTGAGGGCCTAAGGTTCTGATTTACTAAAACACTAAGGTTTTGGGAATTCTTCAACTTAAAGACCTTAGTAACTTAGCCACTTAGAACCTTAGCACCTTATTTACCAACGAATAACAACACTTCCCCAGGTGAAGCCACTTCCAAAAGCAGCCAATACCACAAGGTCACCAGATTTTATTTTTCCTTGTTCCCAGGCTTCTGTCAAGGCAATTGGAATAGAAGCTGCGGTAGTATTTCCGTATTTCTGAATATTATTATAAACCTGGTCGTCTGCCAGTTTGAATTTTTGCTGGATGAATTGGGAAATCCTCAAATTCGCCTGATGCGGAATCAGCATATTGATGTCAGAAACATCCAAATTGCTGGCTTTTAATCCTTCCATAATTACTTCACTGAAACGAACTACTGCGTTTTTAAACACAAACTGTCCGTTCATGTATGGGAAATAGCTTTCATCATTCGGGTCATTATCAGCAATAATATCTGTCACCCATCGTCCGCCCATTCCCGGAGCTTTTACGATAAGTTCTTCCGCATATTGTCCTTCAGAATGCAGATGCGTCGACAAAATTCCTTTGTTTGTATCTACTTCTCTTGAAATGATTGCCGCTCCTGCACCATCTCCAAAAATTACAGAAACGCCACGTCCGCGTGTTGTCATGTCCAATCCTGTCGAATGTACTTCAGAGCCGATAATCAGGATATTTTTATACATTCCGGTTTTGATATACTGGTCTGCAATTGACAAGGCATATACAAATCCTGAACATTGGTTTCTGATATCCAACGCTCCAACGGTATTCAGTCCTAAATCTCTCTGTACTAAAACTCCAGGACCTGGAAAATAGTAGTCAGGACTTAGGGTAGCAAAAATGATAAAATCGATGTCCTCTTTTGCTACACCGGAACGTTCAATTGCAATTTTTGCCGCTTTCACACCCATTGACGTCGTAGTATTCCCGTCGCCTTTTACAATATGACGTCTTTCCTGAATTCCTGTACGCTCCTGAATCCACTCATCATTAGTGTCTATTATTTTAGACAAATCATCATTAGTAACAATATTTTCAGGAACATAATATCCTAAACCTGCAATTTTTGAATGATACATATTTTATTATTTCGTTAAAAATCAGACCGCAAATTTACGCATCCGCAAATTATCTATCGCACAAGTTAGCAAATATTTCAATATCAGCAATTGAGTGTGCGTTTTTGAAAGTACTTTTCTATAACTCCTTTTTATTTATTAACTAAATATTTTAGCACATGTAACAAGCTTGACTTATTTTAGACAAATATTTCATCAACCCTAATATAAATAATATGAAATTAAAGTTATCTATGCTTTTCCTGCTTGTCGGATTGACAGGATTTTCGCAGGAAGAACTTACTTACCAAAAGCCCTCCAAAGAAATTTTGGACCTGGCCGACTATGAAAGAGCTCCTTCGGTTTCGATGGACACCAAAAAAGAATACATGCTTCTTTCGTACCGAAATACCTACAAAACTCTTGATGAATTAAATCAGGAAGAAATGAGATTAGGCGGTTTGAGAATTAACCCAATTACGAATATCTCAAGTACCGTTACCTATATTAACAACCTGAAAGTTCGCAAAATTAAGGACAAGAATGAAACTCAGGTAACCGGCTTGCCACAAAATCCAAAAATCAGCAATATTTCCTGGTCACCGGACGAAAAGAAACTTGCTTTTACACACACTACAGCTACAGGAGTGGAATTGTGGGTTTTGGACATCGCTTCAGCAAAAGCGACCCGATTAACAGAGGCAACTGTAAATGCCAACATGGGTAGTCCGTACAGCTGGTACAGAGACAATCAGAACCTATTGGTTAGGATGCTTCCTAAAAACCGTCCTGCCCTGATTGATTCTAAAAAAGACCTCCCAAAAGGACCTACAGTTTCTACCAGTGACGGTTCAAAATCACAAAATAGAACCTATCAGGATTTATTAAAAAACAAAACTGACGAAACTAATTTTGAAACCTTAGTAAGTTCTGAGCTTTATAAAATTGACCTTAGCGGAAAAGCGTCGCTGTATAAAAGTGCCGATTTATATGCCGGTGAAGGTTTTTCTCCTGACGGAAACTACATCATGATTACTACGATACAAAAGCCATTTTCTTATATCGTTCCTTTGAGCCGTTTCCCAATGAAGTCTGTAGTATATGACCTGACAGGAAAAGAAATTAAGGTGGTTAACGAAGTACCTCTTTCTGAAATCATGCCAAAAGGTTTTATGGCTACCCGAAAAGGAAAAAGAAGCATGGGCTGGAGAAGTGATGCTCCGGCAACTCTTTATTTTGTTGAAGCTTTAGATGGCGGAGACCCTGCCAATAAAGTAGATTTCAGGGACGAAGTTTTCTTATGGCAGGCTCCATTTACTTCCAATCCTACATCTTTGGTTAAAACAGTACAACGTTACGGAGGAATTGTTTGGGGTAATAACACTACCGCTATTTTATACGACCAGTGGTATGACACCCGAAATGAAAAGACTTACTTATTCAATCCGTCAAATCCGGGACAGGCTCCAAAAGTAATTTTTGACAGAAATTCTCAGGACATTTATTCTGACCCGGGAAGTTTCGAAACAATCAAAAACCAATACGGAAGACAAGTATTAGCTCTTGAAAACGACAATGCCTTCCTTATTGGCCAAGGTCATACTAAAAATGGTCAGTTTCCATTTATTGACGAGTTCAACATCAAGACTTTCAAGACAAAACGTTTGTACCAATCGGCTTACAAAGACAAAAAAGAAAGTATCTTCTCTATTGAAGACTTCAAAAAAGGCGATGTATTAGTTCAGATTCAGTCAAAAAGCGAATACCCAAACTATTACTTCAGAAACATCAAAAAGAAGAATGAACTAACGCAGATTACCAATTTCAAAAATCCGTTTGAAAGTATCAAAAACGTACACAAAGAAGTAATCAAATACAAAAGAAAAGACGGTGTAGAGCTTTCCGGAACATTATATCTCCCTGTTGGTTATGACATGAAGAAAAAAGAGAAATTACCTCTTTTAATCTGGGCGTATCCTGAAGAATACAAAGACAAGAACAGTGCGGGACAAAGTTCTCAAAACCCGAACGAATTTACATTTCCTAACTACGGTTCTTTCGTGTATTGGATAGCTAAAGGCTATGTAGTATTGGATGATGCTTCTTTCCCAATCATTGGAGAAGGCTCAACAGAACCAAACGATACTTTTATCACGCAGTTGGTAGACAATGCTGCTGCTGCAATTGACGCAGTTGACAAGCTAGGTTACATTAACCGTAAAAAAGTGGCCGTTGGAGGACACTCTTACGGTGCTTTTATGACAGCTAACCTATTGACACATTCTGACCTGTTTGCCTGCGGTATTGCAAGAAGCGGTGCTTACAACAGAACACTTACACCATTCGGATTCCAAAGCGAGCAAAGAAACTACTGGGAAGTTCCTGAAGTTTACAATACAATGTCGCCATTTATGACTGCTGATAAAATGAAAACACCACTTTTGCTTGTACATGGTGACGCTGATAATAATCCGGGAACTTTCACATTGCAGTCAGAAAGATATTTCCAGGCCCTGAAAGGTCTTGGTGCTCCGGTAAGATTGCTTTTATTGCCAAAAGAAAGCCACGGCTATGCTGCTAAAGAAAACATCCTTCACCTGCTTTGGGAACAGGACCAGTTCTTAGAAAAGCACCTGAAAAACTAATTGGAATCATTTCCAAAAACAAAAATCCCGGAATCAAAAATTCCGGGATTTTTATTTTAAGATATTTTATTATTCAGTTCCAGAAAAACAAAAGTTTCATTTTCAAGTGCACTATTGTGCTCAAAGAAAATAACCTGTTTTTCAAGTACCGCCTTAACCAGATACCGGTTTCCTTTAAAATAAGATTGTTTTACCAACACCTGTATAAAACCTGTCTGTGCCACTTTTAATTGATGCGGATACAAAAGCAGGTTGATCATTGTCCCGTTTTCGTCTTCTACCGTAATTTCATTAATCTCACCAAAAAGCGAAGCTACATATTTGTTAACCGGATTAAAATACAACTCTTTTGACGGTGCTTTTTCAAGCATTCTACCCTTTTGCATCACAATGGTCTCATCAGCAAAAGAAAGCGCATCTGCGCTGTCGTGTGTAGCCACTATACAGGTAATTCTTTTTTTCTTCAGGTAAGCAAACAGGTTTCTGCGAAGGGCATTCTTTCTAAAGTTATCAATATGGCTAAAAGGTTCATCCAATAGCAAAACTTCAGGCTCTAAAGCCAGAACTCTTGCCAAAGCTACTCTTTGCTGTTGACCTCCACTTAAATACTTTGCTTTGGTTTTGGCATAATCAGACATTTCAACCATAGCCAGCAAATCGGCTACACGTTGCGCTTTTTCTTCCTTGTAAACATTCGAAAGATATTTCCCCACATTTTCCTCTACCGTTGTATAAGGCATCAGGTCAAAATCCTGTGCCAGGTATTTGATATAATCTTCTCCTGGAATCAGATTGTATTTTGGTCCTAAAATAGGCGTATTGCCATAAAAAATCTGTCCTTCATCCAAATCGTAAAGCCCATAAATTAGTTTTAAAAGCGTGCTTTTTCCGCAGCCGCTTTCACCAATTATGGCAATATTCTGGCCTTTTTGAATGGTAAAACTGATGTTCTCTATTACTTGTTTTTCGGTATAACCGAAAGAAATATTCTGGACTGATAACATGAATGTGGATTGAAGATTGCAAAGTTAGCGAAACGGGAGCTAATCTTAAAAGAAAAAGGCTTCCCTAATGGGAAGCCTTTTTGATATATTCTAATCTTATTCTTAGAATTTGTAAACCAATCCTAATCTGATATCTCTCATATCAAGACCGAAATCAAAAGAATTTGTTTTTTCTGCACCGTCTGCATCTGGTTTAGTAGTTTCGAAACCTAAGATTCCGAAAGAAGCCTCAATTGCAAAGTTTTTAGCAAGGAAATAGCTAACACCTGGAGCTACTGCAACACCAAAACCGTCACCTTTGAACTCACCAAGTGTTCCTGCTTCTGCATCAAATTCATTATCATAGCTCATGTAGTTTACACCCAACTGACCGAAGATAGAGAATTTAGAAGCCGGAGTAAAGTAGTATCTACCAAAAGCACCAACAGAAAGAGTACTGTTTGTTGCATCTGCAGTACCTACATCAACTTTTGAAGACCCGTATCCGAATGCAAGACCTAAAGCAATGTTATCAGTTACAAAATAACCAGCACTTGGAGCAATTTCGAAATCACTAGTTTTGAAATCTCCAGTTTTAGTTGAACCAAAACCTACAGCACCAGAAATGAATACATCACCTTTCTTGAAACCTTCTGAAGTCTCTTCCTGAGCATTAGCAAATCCGAAAGCGAATACTGCTGCTACTGTTAAAACAATTTTTTTCATGTTTGTTTAGTTTTAAAATTATGCGGCAAAAGTATAAAAAAAATAACACGAAACAACTGACATGTTATTTTTCATTTATCATTAAATTCATACAAAAATCACACAGCACTGAAAATCAGAAAATTATCACAAAAAAGAGATAGAAAAAGTCCATTTGAAAAATAAAAAAACCTCCCGTTCAGGAGGCTTTTTTTTGTGTAATCTAAATTTTTATTTCTTAGAAATGCAGCGCAAAACCAATTCTTACCTGAAAAACGTCATCATAAAAATCATCGTTTAAGCTTTTATTGAATCTTAAACCTGGTTCAATAGATACGTTTTGTCCTAAGAAGATAGCATAACCGCCCTGGATTCCTAAATAAGATGGATTTTCATCAGCATCTTTAACAGAAGCTCCGGAATAGTCTAACTGAACAGGAATTTGGCTGATGATATAGTACTTCGCACCTATTTTATATGTGAATGAAGAAACATCGTCCCCCATATCTACATAACCCAAACCGGCTTTGATAGCTAAATCATCCATGACAAAATACCCCCCTTCAGCACCAATAGACCATGTCGTTTCACCATCTTCAGATCTCAATCCAAAAGAAGTGTCAGCGGAATGAGCAGCACCAAACCCGGTATTTGCCTCAATTAACCATTTCCCCTTTGCAGTTTGTCCTGCATTGGCTGTACTTTTTGCATCCTGAGCATTCGCAAATCCGAAAGCGAATACTGCAGCTAGTGTTAAAACAATTCTTTTCATGTTTGTTTAGTTTTAAATTACTATCAAATTTATCAAATAATTAACATAAAAATTTGACATATTACTTTTGTTATTAACTATTAAATTAACAAAAATAAAATCCAAATCCCTGTATTTATCTGGCTTTAAGAACCAAAATGAAATATTTCAAAATAAAAAAGCCTTCCATTTTTTGGAAGGCTTTTAAGTATAGTGAAATGGAATTAAAATCTGTTAACCGCATCAATTTGAAAACCTAATAGTATTGATATCAAACCGGTACGGTATCATTACTATTCGTCAACCCGGCATTATATGTTAATCAAAGGACAGGCCGTTTGGCAATTTATAATCTCTGCCAAAATTGGTAAAATTCAAACTCACTAACATCAAATTTAATTCCTTCCTGAGTATTAGCAAACCCAAAGAACCTATCATAATTACTGATAAAAAAAAATTCATGTTCGTTAAGTTTTAAAACACAATCAAAACAGTAAGAAAAACACATGAAATGCCTGGCTTTCATAACTTTGTTTAACTTAATTTTAAGAAAAAAAATATTAATAATTTCATAATTTTAAAATTAACTCAAAAAAACATAGCTACATTTGTTTAGCTAAAAAGCTTTAAAACTTTTAAACCACCTTAAAAAATTTATTATGAAAAAATTTATCGTAGCTGCAATTTTAATTATTGCAGGAGCAACAAATGCTGATGCACAACTTTTAAAATTTGGTATCAAAGGAGGTGTTAACTTCGCCAACTTTAACGGAGGTGCCGATGGTATCGACTACAGCAGCAGAACCGGTTTTCATGCAGGTGCGGTTGCCGAAGTAAAACTTTTTCAAAACTTTTCATTACAACCAGAATTGCTTTATACTTCACAAGGTGCTGATGTAAAAGGATTTGGTGATTTCAACCTGGACTATGTTTCTGTTCCGGTTTTGGCGAAATTTTACTTAATTTCAGAAAAATTGAGTTTGGAAGTAGGACCTCAGTTTTCTTTTTTGATCGATGAGGCAAAAAATGAATTTGAAAACAAAAGCTTTGATTTTGCGGCTGCCGGAGGTTTAGGACTTAACATTACCGATAACTTTTTCGCTCAGGCAAGATATACTATCGGACTTTCTGAAGTTTCAAAAGAGGCAGAAGTCAAAAATGCTGTCTTCCAATTATCACTTGGATACTTTTTCTAAAAAATATATTTCTTAAAAGAGAACCGTTTTGTTTGGCAAAACGGTTTTTTTATGCCTTAACATTTTATAAAGAACGGAAATTCCTATTTTTACAAAAATCATCTTTCATGAAAATCATTATTATCAACGGTCCTAACTTAAACCTGCTTGGAAAACGGGAACCTGAAATTTACGGCAGCCAAACTTTTGAAGATTATTTTGTTTCGCTTCAGGCTGAATTTCCAAACATCGAGCTTGTTTATTTCCAAAGCAATATTGAAGGAGAAATCATCAGTAAAATTCAGGAAACTGGTTTTACCTTTGATGGAATTATCCTGAACGCCGCTGCCTACACCCATACTTCTGTAGGAATTGGCGATGCCGTCAAATCCATTACTACCCCGGTTATTGAAGTCCATATTTCCAATACTTTTTCCAGGGAATCTTTCAGGCATCAATCCTATATCTCGCCTAACGCAAAAGGAATCATAATCGGTTTCGGACTTAAGAGTTATAAACTCGCTATACAGGCTTTTCTATAATTTTTTTTACCCATACAACCATTTCATAAATAGAAACGTCTATTTATAATGTGACCGTATTACTAATTTTAAACTTCACTTAACTCTCTGCATGAAACAAATAATTACCCTCATTTTATTTACCTTCTCTATTGCTGCTTCAGCACAAATTAAGGGAAAAATTACCGACCAGTCCGGAACTACCTTACCAGCCGTAAACGTATACATCGAAAACACCTATAATGGCACCTCTTCCAATGAAGTGGGACAATACGAACTCAATGTAAAATCATCAGGAAAATACACCGTCGTATTCCAGTATTTGGGTTATAAAACCCAAAAAATTGCCATTAATGCGGATAGGCTTCCTTATGTCTTGGATGTAACACTGCTGGAAGAAAACATTGCCATTCCGGAAATTGTCATTGATTCAAAAGAAAATCCGGCCAATGCCATCATCCGTAGTGCCATTGCTGCCAGAAAACAAAATTCAGAAATGACTGCCAAATTCACTGCCGACTTTTATTCCAGAGGAATTTTCAGGGTAAAAGACATGCCTAAGAAAATTCTGGGCCAGACGATGGATGAAAAAGGCATCCTGGATTCTACCGGAACAGGAATTATGTATTTGTCCGAAACGGTATCCCATATTACTTACCAAAAACCGGACAAACTAAAAGAAAGGATTATCGCATCTAAAATAAGCGGAAACGACAACGGATTCAGCTATAATACTGCCAGAAATACCGATTATGATTTCTATCAAAACTATATTGAATTCAACATCAATATGGTTTCTCCTATTGCCAGTAATGCTTTTGGCTATTACAAATTTAAAATGGAAGGTACGTTTATAGACGAAAACAACAATACCATAAACAAAATCAAAGTAACCCCTAAAAGAGACAGCGACCCGGTTTTTGAAGGTTACATCTATATTGTTGAAGATAGCTGGGCCATTTATGCCGTAGACCTTGACATCAAAGGTTACAGAATGCAGGAACCAATCCTTGAAGTAATGAACCTTACGCAAAACTTCAGCTATAATTCCAATTCTAAAATCTGGGCCAAAAGCCTTCAGACTTTAGATTTCAGCGCAGGACTTTTCGGCATTAAGTTTACCGGAAAATTTACGCATGCGTTTAGCAATTACGAATTCAAAGAAGAGTTTGAAAAGAAAACTTTTACCAAAGAAATTGTATCAATAGATAAGGAAGCCAACAAAAAAGACGACAACTTTTGGGATGCTGCCCGTCCTGTTCCTTTGACTGACGAGGAATCAAAAGACTACATCAAAAAAGACAGTATCCAGACAATCCGTAAATCCCAGACCTATCTTGACTCCGTAGACAGGAAGAAAAACCGTTTTAAACCGTTTGACTTAATTGAAGGTTATACCTTTAGAAATTCCTATAAAAACTGGAGTGTAAAATATGATGGATTAATACAAGTACCTGCTTTTAACACAGTACAAGGATGGAATTTAAATACCGGATTTTCATACACTAAGACCAATCCTGACGAAAGAACCTATACCAGTTTTGGCGCAAAAATGAATTACGGAATAGCAGAAGAAAGGCTAAGAGCCTACGGTTATTTTTCGACCCGATTAGACAACCAGACCAATGCCTATTTATTTGCTTCTGCCGGTAATCAAATCGTACAATTTAACAGCGCGGCTATTTCTGATGTTGTCAATTCAGTCAGCACATTGTTTTTCAAAGACAACTACATGAAACTATACGACAAGACTTTTGGTAGAATTAGCTACCAGCAGGAAGTTGTAAACGGATTGACCTTGTTTGGAAATGCCGAATATTCCAGAAGAAAATCGCTTTTCAATAATACAGACTACGTATTGATTAAACGTGACAAGGAATATACTTCAAACAACCCGTTGGCTCCAACAGCCAATTCGTTGCCTGTTTTTGAAACGCATAATCTGGCAAAAGCTTCGATTTCTGCCAGGGTGAATTTCGGACAGGAATATATTTCAAGACCGGACGGAAAAATGAATATCAGAAACGAAAAATATCCGGTGCTTTTTGCAACCTATGAAAAAGCATTCGCCGGTAGTGAAAAAGAATATGAATATGATGCCATCCACGCCCGTATGACGTATGATGTTACTTTAGGAAATAAAGGAGAACTTGGAGTAAACCTAAAAGCAGGAAAGTTTTTTAATGCAGACAATATTTCTTTTGCCGATTACAAGCACTTTAACGGCAACCAGACACATATTGGCCAAACTGAAAGATACCTGAACGTATTCAACCTGCTACCGTATTATTCACACAGCACCAATGATGCCTATATTGAATTTCATGCCGAGCATAATTTCAAAGGTTACATCATGAACAGGATTCCTTTGCTGAATAAGCTAAAATCCAATCTTGTAATTGGATATCATGCGATAGCAGTACCGGATGTAAAACCTTATTCCGAGTTTTCTGTGGGCTTAGACAATCTTGGTTTTGGCAAGTTCCGAATGCTGCGTGTAGATTATGTACGTTCCTACCAAAACGGATTCCAGGGTGACGGTGTCATCTTTGGATTAAAATTCCTGAACATTTTAGAATAGGCAAACAAAAAGGCGTTTCAATTGAAACGCCTTTTTTATATCATGATTTGCCTACTATTATTCGGCTGTAATTTTAGCTCCCAATGCTTTTAATCTTTCCTCGATATTTTCATATCCTCTGTGGATTTGTTCGATGTTTTGGATTTTACTCACCCCTTTTGCAGAAAGTGCAGCAATCAACAGGGAAATTCCGGCACGTATATCAGGAGAAGACATGGTTGTAGCTTTCAATTGCGATTTGAAATCGTGACCAATAACTACTGCCCTATGCGGGTCGCAAAGGATAATTTTCGCTCCCATATCTATCAGCTTATCGACAAAGAACAAACGGCTTTCAAACATTTTTTGGTGAACAAGAATACTTCCTCTTGCCTGCGTTGCCACAACCAAAACAATACTCAAAAGGTCTGGTGTAAATCCAGGCCATGGCGCATCTGAAATAGTAAGAATAGAACCGTCAATATAGTTCTGGATTTCATAACCGTCTGTATGAGCCGGAATGTAAATATCATCGCCTCTTTTTTCTAATGTAATTCCAAGTTTTCTGAAAGTTCCCGGAATTACTCCAAGGTTTTCCCAACTTACATTCTTGATTGTAATTTCGCTTCGCGTCATTGCTGCCAATCCAATCCAGGAACCGATTTCAATCATGTCCGGAAGAATGGTATGCGTGCATCCGCCCAAAGACGAAACACCTTCAATTTCCAACAAGTTAGAACCTACTCCTGTTATCTTTGCTCCCATGGAATTCAGCATCTTGCAAAGCTGTTGCAAATACGGTTCGCAGGCTGCATTGTAAATGGATGTTTTTCCTTCAGCCAAAACAGCCGCCATCACAATATTAGCCGTTCCGGTTACAGATGCCTCATCAAGAAGCATTGTAGTTCCTGTTAATTTAGTTGCTTCAACACCATAAAAATGGTCTTCTCTATTGTAACGGAATGAAGCTCCAAGATTGATAAAGCCTTCAAAATGCGTATCGAGTCTTCTTCTACCAATTTTATCTCCTCCTGGTTTTGGGATATATCCTTTTCCAAAACGAGCCAAAAGTGGTCCTACAATCATGATGGAACCACGTAAAGAGCTTCCTTCTTTTTTGAATGCTTCAGATTCCAGATAAGCCATATTCACCTCATCTGAAATGAAAGTATAAGACCCTTTGCCTATTTTTTCAACTTTAACTCCAAGATTTTTCAATAAGGTAATCAGCTTATTGACATCGATAATATCCGGAATGTTATTGATAGTTACTTTTTCCGGAGTAAGCAAAACCGCACATAAAATTTGCAATGCCTCATTTTTTGCCCCTTGTGGCGTAATTTCTCCCTTTAAAGGAACGCCTCCTTCAATCTTGAAAGTTTCCATTTTATTAAATTATGAGTTTATAGGTCAGAAGCTATTGGCCAACGCCAAATGCCTGCCTAACCTTGTGGTTTTCTATTGTTTTTGTTTTGATTATTCTGCTTTCCGCCATTTTTAGATTTTGCCTTTTGCGGAGTCGATTGATTTTTATTGGACATTTTTTTGTTTGTACGCATCAAATCTGTAGAATTAAGCAATTCCTCAGAACTCGTCTTCAGATTGATTTTTCCGTTTGACAATTCATACAAATGTTCAAAAATCACTTCATCCTTTACCGTATCCTTATTCCAGCTTAGGTAGGATTTTTTCATGTGATTGGCAATCACTTTTATCAACGCACTTTTCAATTCGCCTTCCTCCCATTTATTGGCCACATCTATCATATATTTGATATTGTTTCCATAAAATCGGTATTTAGGAAAGTTTTGCGGATATTTCAGGCGTTCCGGCTTTTGCTGCAGCATTTCTCTTGACGGCACCGGATAGGGAGAATCTACATCCAGCTTAAAATCAGACATAATAAAAATCTGGTCCCAAAGCTTATGTTGGAAATCAGGCACATCACGCAAATGCGGATTCAGGCTTCCCATAACCGCTATAATATATTTCGCTGCCTTGTTGCGCTCATTTCTGTCTTCGATTACAGTTGCCTGATCGATTAGTTTCTGCAAATGACGTCCGTATTCCGGAATAATCAAATGCGGTCTTTCAGCATTATATTCCAGATGATGAACAATGTCGTGTGGGTTTTCTTTTATATACATAAAATCGTCGTGAAGCTTTAAAGCGATATGATTCCTTCGACTGTGGAAACTTCAATATATTTATCAACAATACTCTGTGAACTTTCCATTCTTACATTTACAGAAACACTGGTAAATTTTCCCGTTTTTGATTGCGTCGTATGAATAACAGCTCCCATGCCGTTAAAAGCATTTTCTACCGTATCAATTTTTTGCTTATCTGTTGGGACTATGAACTTAAAAAGGTATTCTGCCGGCCATACATTCGCCTCGTCCAATTCTGTTTTCAGCCTTTCATAAAATTCCTGTGTCTTCTTATCCATCTTCAAAATTAAAATAAAGGCAAATATACGGTATTGATTTTAGATTTAAGACGTATGGAATTAATTTAATACGAAATGAACCTACATAGCATTCCAAGCATAAAAAACAATTCCCGATGGTTTATCCTTGTTTATTTCTTCATTTCAGGACGGCTTTCTAAAAAACAAAATTCACTTTAGTATTTAAAAATCTTTAAGTAAATTTGCCCCTTATTTTCAAAAAAGTGCAAAAAGATATTGTTGTTATCATCGGCGGTCCCGGAACTGGGAAAACAACCATCATTGATGGACTGCTTGAACGCGGACACTGCTGTTATCCTGAAATTTCACGGGAAGTAACAATGGAAGCAAAAAAACAGGGAATCGAACAATTGTTTCTTGAAAATCCGCTGCTTTTCAGCGAATTGCTTCTGGAAGGAAGAAAAAAACAATACCATGATGCCCTGAAAGAGGAAAGTCCGGTAGTTTTTATTGACCGCGGAATTCCTGATGTTTTAGCCTATATGCACTATATAGGCGATGCTTATCCGGCTTTTTTTGACGAAGCCTGCCGCGAACATAAATACACTAAAATCTTCATATTGCCACCCTGGGAAGACATTTACGAATGTGATGAAGCGCGTTATGAAAACTACGAACAGGCAACCCTAATCTACAAGCACCTTAAAGAAACTTACGAAAGTTACGGCTATTCGTTGATTGAAGTTCCAAAAGACACGGTTGATAACAGAATTCTTTTTATATTAGGGCATCTTTCGAACTAGAAACATGCAAGAAGCGTTATCGATTCTCCAAAAATACTGGAAATACGATTCATTCCGAACTCCGCAAGCTGAGATTATAGCCTCTGTCTTAGACGGACAGGATACTTTTGCCCTGATGCCAACAGGCGGCGGAAAATCTATCTGTTTTCAGGTTCCTGCCCTAATGCAAAACGGTATCTGCCTCGTAGTTTCACCTCTGATTGCATTAATGAAAGACCAGACTGCCAATCTTCAGAAAAGAGGCATCAAGGCGATTGCACTCACAGGAGGCATTTCTACCGATGAAATTAGCGACCTCTTGGACAATTGCCAATACGGAAATTATAAATTTTTATACCTGTCACCGGAAAGATTACAAGCCGACTGGATTGTCGAACGTCTCAAAAACCTTCCCATAAATCTCATTGCTATTGATGAAGCACATTGCGTTTCGCAATGGGGACACGATTTCCGTCCGGCTTATTTAAAAATCGCTTCCCTTAAGACCCATTTCCCTAAGATTCCTTTTCTGGCATTAACCGCCACTGCTACGGAGCGTGTAAAAAAAGATGTCATTGCCCAGCTTGGCATGGAAAATCCGGCTATTTTTCAAAAATCATTCGTAAGGGAAAACCTTGCCTATATGGTTTTTGAGGCCGAAGACAAACTTTACCGGATAGAGCAAATCGTAAAAAAACACCCCCAACCCTCCATTATTTACGTCCGAAACAGAAAAGGCTGCCTTGATACGGCTTTACAACTGGAATCCTTAGGCATAAAAGCTACTTATTATCACGGCGGACTCCATATCACCGAAAAAGAAAAAAACATGAAACTGTGGATGGAAGAAAAGGTTCAGGTCATCGTAGCGACCAATGCTTTTGGTATGGGAATAGACAAAGCTAACGTAAAAACAGTCATCCATATACAATTACCGGAAAATCTGGAAAACTATTATCAGGAAGCCGGACGTGCCGGACGAAACGGAGAAAAGGCTTTTGCCGTTTTACTGAACAGCCCTTCTGACATTCAATATTCCGAAAACCAAATACTGAACAGCCTTCCCGACAAAAAATTCCTAAAAGAAATGTATGTCAAACTCTGTAATTTTTTCCAGATTGCCTACGGAGAAGGAATCTATGAACAGTTTTCTTTCAATATCAACCAATTTTGTGTCCAATATGGCTTTCCTGCACTAAAGACATTTAACAGCCTTCAGTTTTTAGACCGACAGGGAATCATTTCCCTTTCGCAGGAGTTTTCAGAAAAAGTAACTGTACGGTTTGTTATCGAATCCAAAGAAGTAATCAGGTACATGAGCCTTAACCCGCAGGATGAAGAAATAATCCTGACCTTGTTACGTACCTATCCCGGCATTTATGAAATTGTCACCGCCATCAATATTCCGTTGGTTGCAAAAAAATCAGGTGCTAAAGAAACGCAGGTAATGGCCGTGCTGCTAAAGCTGCAGGAAAGGCAAATTATAGAATATCATGCAAAAAATAACGATTCTACCGTTACCTTTAATGAAATACGTGAAGATGACCGGACCATCAATCGGGTCTCAAAATACCTGGAAGAACAAAACAGCCTGAAAAAAGAGCAATTTGAAGCGGTTTTGGAATATGCCACCAACAATACAACATGCAAAAGCAGACAACTCCTGAGTTATTTTGGAGAAAAAGACAGTAAAGATTGCGGTATCTGCTCCTATTGTATTCAAAAAAACAAAATTGCAATTCCGGTTACTGCCGGCGAAAAAATACTGTATTTATTAAAAACGGCCCCAATGAGTTCGAGAGAAATTCAGTTTCATTCCAAATTTCCGGATGAGGCACTTATCTTTGCATTGAGACAGCTTTTAGAAACAAACAAAATAGAATTGTTGCCCAACAACAAATACACTTTAAAATAGAATGGAAAAGTTACGCATCGTTTTTATGGGAACTCCGGAATTTGCCGTAGGCATACTGGACACCATTTTGAATACTAATTTTGAAGTCGTTGGAGTAATTACTGCTCCAGACAAGCCGGCGGGTCGCGGCCAGAAAATCAAATACTCGGCCGTAAAAGAATATGCCTTAGAAAAAAACCTGAAATTACTCCAACCAACCAATCTTAAAGAGGAAGCTTTTTTAACAGAGCTAAAAGATTTAAATGCCAATCTTCAGGTAGTAGTAGCTTTCCGTATGTTGCCAAAAGTGGTTTGGGACATGCCTAAATTTGGCACGTTTAATCTGCACGCTTCCTTACTTCCAAATTATCGGGGTGCCGCTCCTATCAACTGGGCCATTATAAACGGCGAAACCAAAACCGGCGTCACTACCTTTTTTATTGACGACAAAATAGATACCGGCGCGATGATATTGAGCAAAGAAGTTGCCATCACTTCGGACGAAAATGCAGGACAACTGCACGATACCTTAATGCATCTGGGAAGCCAGGCTGTTGCCGAAACCTTAGAACTAATCCAAAACGGAAAAGCAGAAACAACCTTACAGGTAGACTCTGCTGAAATAAAAACGGCATACAAACTTAATAAAGACAACTGCAAGATTGACTGGAACCGTCCGGGAAAAGAAATCCACAACCAGATACGCGGACTATCTCCCTATCCGGCCGCCTGGAGTTTCTTTAGCGACAACGATCAGGAATGGAACGTTAAGATATATGAAGCTAAATTTATAGCCCAAACGCATGCCGAAACCATTGGAAAAATAATTACCACAAAAAAGGAAATGAAAATTGCGGTCAGTGACGGCTATATAGAAATTATCCAATTACAGTTTCCGGGAAAGAAAAACCTAAAGACGTCCGAACTATTAAATGGTATCAGTTTCGGAACGAATGCCAAAGCGTTCTGACCCCGCATAAACACTGATTTCACAGCGATTTCGAGAAAAACAAGTCGGTTTTATTAACAAAAGCCCCAAGTTATCAACAAAACAGCGAAAAACACCCGAAATGTGTTGCCCAGTAAGGAAATCCTATTAAATTTGTTATAATTAACATAATGTTTAACCAACAATTAAAACTATTATTATGAACAAATCAGAATTAATTGATGCTATCGCTGCTGACGCAGGAATTTCTAAAGCAGCTGCAAAATTAGCTTTAGAGTCATTTTTAAATAACGTAGGTGGCACTTTGAAAAAAGGTGGCAGAGTATCTTTAGTAGGATTTGGATCTTGGTCAGTTTCTTCTAGAGCTGCAAGAGAAGGAAGAAATCCTCAAACTGGAAAAACTATCAAAATCGCTGCTAAAAATGTAGTGAAGTTCAAAGCTGGTGCTGAATTAGAAGGATCAGTTAACTCTAAATAGTTTTTTGTCCCGATATAAATTAAAGCCTTCCATTTGGGAGGCTTTTTTTATACTGTTCGTCGAATTAATTTGGAAAAAAAACTTTTTATTGTTAAATTTAATGAAAAATGCATCCAAATGATTTCAGAAAAACTCAAAAAAGGAATACTTCTGATCGCGGAACCATCCATAATCGGAGACCTATCATTCAATCGCTCAGTGATTTTGCTTGCAGATCATAACGAGGAAGGTTCTGTAGGATTTATCCTTAACAAACCTTTGGAATATACCATACAAGATCTGATTCCTGAAATCAACGCCAAGTTTAAGATTTATAATGGCGGTCCTGTCGAACAGGACAATCTCTATTTTATCCACAATATTCCGGAAATGATTCCAAACAGTATTGAAATTTCAAACGGAATCTATTGGGGCGGCGATTTTGAATCGACTAAAGCGCTTATTAACGAAGGAAAAATCAAAAAGAATAACATCCGCTTTTTCTTAGGCTATACTGGTTGGGATGCACAACAATTGGATAGGGAAATGCAGGCCAATTCCTGGATTATTTCCAAGAATATCTATGAGAATAAGATTATCGGCAAATCCACCACTGATTTCTGGAAGCAGAAAATCCTCGAGTTAGGGGGTGATTATGTCATATGGTCGAATGCCCCCGAAAATCCGATACTGAATTAGCCCAAACGGATTTGCGCGTTTAATCGAAGCAGCAAGTCTTTAGCCAAGCCCATCCCATATTCTTTTTTACGATATTTTGTTATAGGCTGAATCCCTCTGACTACATTCGTTATAAACAATTCATCCGCTTTTTGAAGGTCAAAAGGAGAAATTGGAGCTTCTTCCACTTCTATCGTTTCTATTTTTTTAGCAAGAGCCAAAATTTGCTTACGCATGACACCATTCAGGCATCCTTCAGAAATTGGCGGCGTTACCAGTTTATTTCCCATAAGCATAAAAAGATTCCCGTTTAAGGCCTCAATAACATTCTTTTCATCATTAATCAAAAGACAGTTGTCATAGCCGTTCTCGTCTGCAAAAATACTTCCCGTGACATTTATCATCCTGTTAGACGATTTAATTGTAGAAAGCAAATGTTTGGTAACGATAAAATCTTTGTACAATTCGACTTCATATTGGTCTTTTTCAATTCGGTATACCGAATCTTCCAATGGCAATACCGTAATCAAAAAAGACACATTATTGTCTTTAGGAAGGTAAAAGCCACCCTCTTTTCTGTAAACGGAAATACGGGCACGGCAGGAACCTGAAAAATTTTCCGAAGCAGCCGTAGACAAAATCTGCTCTTCGAAATATTCCATCGTAAAGTTCATCGGGATTTCCATGCGAACAATCCGCATGGCAGACATCAGCCTAAAATAATGATCTTCAAGAAAAAGCACTTTCCCATCTAAAATTTTTACTGTTTCAAAAACCGAATCTCCGTAAAGAAATGCTCTGTTACCAGCCAATAAATTTGCGTCGTCTGTAATAGTTCCGTTGAAATTAATCATAAAAAAAGCCCTGAAATTAAATCAGGGCAAATATAAGTCTTAAAAAGGGAATTCTGCTATACCGATCCGATTACATGTTTTAAATCGGAAATCTGGTTTTCCCATAACTGAGTCGATTCGGCCACCTCATCTTTTTCGGCAAAGTCAACCACCATTAAGGAAACATCTTTTGTGATTTCATCCACAAGGATTCGCAATTCAAAGAAATAGTCTCCGTCCTGCCCGTTTTCATCAATCCAGCGAAATTTTACTTTTTCACCGGTTTTTTTGGAAGCCAGTCTGGCTTTCTCTTCAGCGTCATCCCATATGAATGTAAAAAGCTCTCCGCGAGAATTGACATTATCAGCAAACCACTCCGATAAACCCGAAGGTGTTGATATATACTGATATAGCAATTGAGGTGAGGAATTTAAAGGAAATTCTAGTTCGTAACGTATTTTACTTTCCATAGTATGCTCTAATTTTTTTTGGAAATATATAGAATAAATTCAAGATAACTATAATTTAAAAATTATTTTTTTTGGTCATTTATATTTGCAAGCTTTAAATTTAGTTTTATATTTGCACCCGCATTCAAGGATGCACGTCTTCAGAAATGGCGAGGTAGCTCAGTTGGTTAGAGCGCAGGATTCATAACCCTGAGGTCACGGGTTCAACTCCCGTCCTCGCTACGGATAAGGAAAAATCAAAAATATCAGGTTTTATGCGGTTTAAAAGAAATTTTAAACCGCTTTTTTTATGTCAAAATTTAAGCTACTTTTACTAAACGCATACGATAACGCATACGATTTGGCAACAAAGAAAAGCTACTCCGAACCGAAGATTTACGACGCAGGCGGCGACCTGTCCAAGAGGTGGTACGTATACTATTCCTTCAGGAACCCGGAAACGGACAAACTGGAAAGGCAGGTACCCATATATAACAAGGTCAATTTTTTTGAAACCCTTAAGGAAAGGAAGGCGGCAATTAAAATCCTCCGGGAGGCGGTTTCTGCAATACTTAAAAACGGCTATAACCCCTTTAATGACGAAAAGCGGGTTGAAGAGGCCGAACTAATGAACGTTTCCCAGGCCGTAAATTATGTTTTGGGCATCAAGAAAAACTCAATCTCTTCGAGCAGCTTCCAGGACCTGCGTATCAGGCTCCGACATTTTGAGAAATGGCTGCTGGAAAAAGGGTTTTCAAACAGGTATATTACGGCCGTGAACAAGAAAACGGTTATGGCATATCTTAACGACGTGCTGGCCGCAACCTCGACAAGGAATAGGAACAATACAAGGTCCAACCTCTCGATGTTCTTCAAGACACTGGAAGAAAATGAAATAATTCCCGAAAATTTCATTCCACGCATTAAGGTCGAAAAGACTACACCGGAAAGAAACAAGACATTTAACATAAGCCAGGAAGAAGAAATTTTCAGGCTTGCCCAATATGACAAGGTAATGCTCCTTTTTATAAAGTTTATTAGCTACAACCACCTACGCCCTATTGAAGTGGTCAGGCTTAAGGTAAAAAATATAAATATCAGGGAAAGGCAGCTTTATGTAAAGACCAAGACAAAAAACTACAAGATTAAGATAATTCCTGAAATACTGCTGAAGGAAATTCCAGACCTGCGCTTATACAATCCGGAAAGCTGGCTTTTTACCCCTACTGGTTTCGGTCAGGAATGGGATGCCGGGGAAGTCTCAAGACGCAACAACTTCGGCAAAAGATTCCTGGAAATAAAAAAGGAGCTCGGTCTTGGAAAAGATTACGGGCTGTATTCATTCAGGCACACATTTATAACCAAACTATACCGTGAATTAGTCAAGGACTCTACTCCATTTGAGGCCAAAAGCAAGCTGATGCTTATAACAGGCCATACGTCTATGGGTGCATTGGAAAAATATCTGCGAGATATTGACGCCCACCTCCCTGACGATTACTCTAATCTTATTCGAGGCAAATAAAACAATTTAATGGAATCTTTGAAAACGCTTTGATTTTACTTTTTTGTTCAAAATTTTGTGAGTGTTAAAAAATCATTATATTTGGTCAGGCAAAATACCACTTTGTCAAAAACAAAATGCCACATAAGGAAACCTCAAGGTGTCCTAATGTGGCATTTGTGTGTATTAAATCTATAAGTCAAATATTTAATAATTTAAAATGATAACAAATTTATCCACAGCAGATTTTTTAAATAATAACTATGTTGTTGAGCTAGTTGGAGGAATAATGCTTTCCATTATGGGGCTTATTTTAATTTGGTTTTTGCGTCCAAGGGTTAAAATTTCTTCAAACATATCATTATTAGAAAAAGACAACAATAGCTTCTATAGGATTAAAGTCATTAATAGCTCATACCTATTCCAGTTAATAGATGTTCAGTTTGAACTTACTATGTTAACTCCTAAATCGACTCCGAACGGAATGAATCTTGCACTGAAGAAGATAGATTTGGTTTCTAATCATGTATGGTTTTTGAGTAGGAGACAAGGTTTTTTTAACAGATTATTTTCTAAAGATTCTTATGCAACATATGCAATTGTGATTACAGTAAATAGAGATTTTGATTTAAAAAATGAATGGAAAGATAATGGCACAACTTTTGATTTAAAAGTTATTGCTAAGAATAATTTTAGCGGTATCACAAGTATAACACATAAAAAATTTAACCACTACTCTTGTATAAAAAAAGGGGTTTTTAGTCACGGAAATTCTCTAGAAATAGTGAAGTGTGAATAATAAAATTAAAATTATTATAATTTTAAAACTATTATAAACAAAATTAACTACATTTGACAATCAGTAAACCAAACAATTATGAAAACGCTACAAGACATTATTGAATTTTAATATTTAACAATCCCAAAACCTCCTACTCAGGAGGTTTTTTTTTAAATATCATTTCAATTCGCACTCTCTAAAGGTGGAACTTTAGCCTTCTTGCTTTAAATTAACTATTTATAAACCCTTATATGTAATAATACTTTTTTCTACAGAATCTAAGTGTTAGAAATTATTATAAAATTAAAGCCTCTCAAAATGAGAGGCTTTTTATTAAACTATCGTAATATAGGCCGGATATCCGGCAGCATTTACAAGTCCTGATACGTCCTCGTATGTAGATATCCTGTAAAAATCGTCGATGTTCAGGTCCAGGATATTTTCAGCCGTGATTACTGTACCGTCCTGGAGCTTCAGTTTCGTACCGTTGCCGATTTTACCCAGCAGGCTTTCATTTCCTGCCTTGTCAACAAGGAGCTGTGTAGTCGAACCCCAACCCCTTTGGGAATTATAGGGAGACACGCCAACCCCATTCGACCAAAGGTCATTTGTAAGGCTGCTTAGCTGGAAGGTATTACCACCCGAACCGGTTCCTGAAGAAGTTCCTCTCTTTTTCTTTCTTGTAAGCATGTATGCAGCTCCTGCAACCAATGCCAGTCCTAATATAAGTTTCTTGCTAGCCATTATTTAGGTTTTTTAGCGGTTCTACTTTTTCTTTTTGGCGATGCCGCACATTTTGCCTTTACGACACGGCCGCCCTTCACATAACGGAAACCCTTTTTCAATGTACCGTCAGCCTTTACGCCTTCTTTTCTTTTTGACGCAGCCTTTTTCTTTGGTGCTGCCTTCCTGCATGGTTTTCTTGCTGGTGATTTCATACCCCTACTGTTATTTGATTTTCTAAATATTACTCTATATACACCCTGTCCGGATGCCTTGTACTCCTTCAGGTCGTTTTTCAACAATTCCCGTTCATCTTTTGACATTGCTCCTGATGAATTACATTCATATTCGGAAACGTCCTCCCATCCATGGCCGTAATTACCCTGGATTATTTTATTGTATTTGTACTTAGTTGTTTTCATATTCAATAAACTTGATTAATACTCTATTACGTTAAAAGAAAAATCTAGTGGTGTTTTCGGCTGTATGGATGAAACTTTAGCCGCTTCGGGTTTGTCCTCAATAAGCTTCTTGTCATACATGCTGTATTTTAAGGAAAGGTCGTTACCCCTGTTTTTTTCCAGGGTTGCAAATCTTTCTTTCGGGTCATGGCTAGGATGGCATTTGATAATTGCAGTCGGATTGTGTGCCATTTTGTTGCCTCCGTACATTTCGCCGTTTTCCTTCACCTGGGAAATAAATACCCATATTACTTTTGGATATTTGTTCCTCAATTCGTTTAGTTGGTCGGCAGTTATTCCCAAATCCGTCACGGAATCCGCCACTATTGCCGAGCAGTGCTTGCAGAAATCCTGCAACTCTTCCATCGGTTTTTCAAGAAAACCCTTCACGGCAATCAGCCTGCGTCCCTCTTCTGAAGTATTCCTGTTAATCGAATCTATGGTGTCCTTGCATTCCATCCCTCCTTGCTCGTAATCTATATATGCAACAGGGCGTCCCGTTTCCGCAATCCCATTTGCAATCTGCATTGCCAATTGTGATTTGCTGGTGTGTTTTGTACCCTTTATAAGTATAAGGGCCTTGAAAGGCTGTATTTTCTGGATAAACTTTCCGATATCACCCGGAAGATGGAAAACGTCTTTCGGTTCGTCAGGAACCTCCGAAGCGGAAACAAAACCCATTTTTTCAAGACCCGATATGCTCTTGTCCTTTATTTCTTTGGCTGACTGTATGCCACCCGAAAGCCCTTCGGCCTTTATCTTCTTTGTCTTTCTATCTGCCTGCTGTGGTCTTGCATCGCTTTTATTTTCCCTGCGGTTTACCTCTCGGGCCAAAACCTCAATATTCTCAATACTGTTTTTGGAAGGCCTTGCAGCAAGGTTATTTTTGTCGATTCCTTCCAGCCTTTCGATTACCAAATCAAGCCTTCTCAAAATCTTATCCTCAATTTCCTGAATTTTGGACTTTCTCTCAATGGCGGAAAGCGGTTTGGGTATTTCAAATATGAATTCAACTTCATCCGGGTTACCGTCCAAAACCTCGCGCAGCTTTTCAGCAATATGGAACTGCTCCTCAGAGTTCGCATGGTCTATCTGCCTTTCGATTTCCTGGCGTGTGGCACGCCTTCCGTTCAGTCCGTTAAAATTATCAACCGATTTCATACTACTACTGCGTTATTTGGTATTCCGAACCCAATGCCTCAATTGTGGCGGTTATCTGCAAATTTTTCATGTCTATATTTCCCAAGTCCAAAAGGACGGTTATCGCGGCAAGGTTTTCAACCGTTACCGGTATGTCCTTAATCAGCGCCGTGCCGTTTGCCGGTACGTCGATTGCGGAAATGTTAAGGTCCGCGCTGCCCAGATACTTGCCCTTATAATAGACAACAAGCCGTTTGAGGGTTGCAACCACGCCGTTAATAGAAAATGCCTGTGTTGTAGGGTTTACCAGCCTTATATCAACATTCAGTTTTGTCGTCGTGAGGCTGATAAAATCGACCTTCCTGATTCCCACCGGCACAAGGCTCATCATGTCAAACGTATCTTTGAGGTTTTTTGCCTTCTGCCATCCTACAAGCGCAAGGCCGGCAACCGCCACGCCAATACCTAATAAAACTGTCTTTGCCTTCATCACTTATATTTTTTGGACCTGCGAGGACTTGACCCAAACCATTATGTTTCCAAGTCCGCCGGTATAGTTGATAACATAGTTTGCCTTTGTGGCAGAAACCCCTTTTATCTCGCCAATCTTTTTACCGAAATCAACGGTCGTCCAGACCGAACCGCTGTCGTAGTAGTAGCCGTTTGCAGCCTTTTCTGCCCTATTCAGAACTGCGCCGCCACGACCAGCCATCACCTGGGTTCCGACCGGCAACGCATTCTGGTTGAGCGTCAGGGTCGCTGCGAATGTGGCAAGGGTTATCTGCCTCACCCCTTTGAGCTGCATAAGGGCGTTTTCGGTTATTGGACCGAAAATACCGTCCTGGGCAACTCCTAGAAGCCTTTGCAATTCCTTTACCTCGTTACCCCTTACCCCTTGCTTAAGTACCAGGTTCCTGTCAAGTACTGCCGGTATTGGGGAACTGTCTCCGGGCATTTCGTCGATAATGCCGGGAGCCTGTTTTTTACGGCCGGCGAAAGCGACAAGCGCGATAGCCGCCGCCGCAATTCCGGCAATAATCAGGTTTTCGTTTGTCTTTTTCTTCTGTGCCATCCTATAAGAATTTTGATATCTGCAAAAGGTTGTTGCTGCTGTCCCTAAGTTCAACGTGTATATGGTTTACCATACCCGGACCGTATTTTTTGGCAATGTCCTGCGCCTTTCCGATTAGCTGTCCTGCCTTTACTTCCTGGCCGACCCGCACGGTTGCACCCATGTAGAAAATCTTAACCGAATATTCCGAATTTTTGATTTCTATGCCGGTATATCTCAGGTCGTCCCCGTAAGGAAACGGAAAGCGCGTTACCGTTCCCGAAATGGGCGAAAAGATGCTGCCTCCGGGCTCGATTGTGAAATCTTCCCCCTGGTGTGTCCGGCCGCCCCTGGACGCCCCGAATGTTCCGCATCCGTGGGAATCGCAGCCCCTGATTTTATTTGCTGCCGTCGGTGCGGCAAATACTTTCTTTGTCATAAGTAATATGATTGTAATTGCTGCCAATACTATTATTGCCGTTTTTGTTTTCATCTGAAAATCCTGCTGAAGCGGTATCCAATAAATAGGATTATGACCGGCCAGAAAACCAATCCTGTCCAATAAAAAAACCTGTCCCATTTTGTCCATACTGCCGGAACCAGAACCGGCTTTTCCTTATAGTCTGTAACCGTCTTATATTCGGTCCTGATACTGTCCTTTCTTTTTGTGACCGTTTCTTCCAGCTTGGCATAAGCGACAAGCATTTTCCTGTAACGGTCATAATAAACACCGAACTCGTTCCCACCCGAAACCTTTCGGCTGTTGAAACTTTCAAGCTGTCGCTGCAATGCCTCGTTGCATACCGAATCGCATTCGGGTTTTGCCGTCCTGAGCTTCCCTATCAGGGAAAAGAGGCTGTCATTGATTGCCCTGCTTCTTTCAAGTTCGTTATTGACAATGGTGTTCCTGTCGTCCTGCCTGATAACTTCGGTCTTTTCGACCAATGGCGGCTGTTTTGCCTTGCAACCGGCAAAAAGGCAGATGCAGACAAAAAGGATTAGCCAGATAAGCGAAAATCCTATACTCCTGAGGTAAAATTCTTTTTTTGCGTCCATTATTTTGTTGCTGCGTTTATTGAACAATTGATACATTTCTCCTGGTAGCCCCTGACTATCTTGTGCAGCATTTCGATTTCGGAATCCTGCTTTGCAATGGTTGCGTTCTGGCTTTCGATAAGGATTTCCAGTTCCTGCTGCTTTTTCATCATCTTTTCCACCTCCTTATTGACATGTTCGGTAAGGCGGTCATAAACATCCTGCGACTTGCCCACGCTATTGGCCTCCTCAATCCGGGTTGTGGCCTTTTCTTTCCTCAGGTAGTACCTGAGGGTAAAGATTTGGGTAAAAATCTGTATGAAATTCAGTCCTCCCAATAGGCTGATAATTATCTGTTGGTCCATGTCTTTTATGTGTTGCAGGTTACGTTTAGGCCGGACCCCACCAGCGTATTGTACATATCAAGCACATCGCCGGTCAGTACCGCATTGCCGGGTCCTGCCATGTTTACAGAAGCCGGATTGACCGGATTGTTATAGATATATTCGAGTGCGGCCGATATTTCTGATTCGGGAAGGAAATTTTGGCCAAGGTTGATTGTCACTCCCGTCTTGATTATGGACATCGGCCCGAAATCGTCTATATAGTTGTTATTTGCGTGCAATTCCACCAGATTGGGGCTTGCGCCAAAGAAGATATTCGCTATACTGTTTGCCCTGATACGCATTACCTGAAGGGCGGGAAGGTTCGAGCAGTCAACAGCAGTCAGCGCGCATGCCGAAGCATCGAACGACACAAGGGCAAAACATATATTCATGCCTATAATAGCCGTAAGGTCGGTATTGCCGGACGTGTTGACTTCCTCTATATAGGGAGTACCTATATTTAGGTAGGTCAGGTTGTTATTGTTACAGACAAGTTTCCTGATTGTCGAGCTGGACGATACGTTGATACTGGTAAAATAATTGTTGTTAAGGTAAAGCTCCCTGTTGGACGGCCACCTGAAAAATTCGATTTCCTCGCTCAGCATGTTGTAACTCAGGTCAAGGTATTCCAGGTTGACAAGTTCGTAAAGGTCTACGGACACTAGCCCGGTTTCTGAAAGGTCCAGTCTTGTAACCGACAATGCGTTGCCTCCCAGCCTTAGGGTATTTCCCTCAACCTGGCATTCCGTGAAATTGACATCGCTTGTGCCGGAGTTCCAGCCATTAATTGCAGCATTCCATTGCGATACGCTGCCTATATCCGATACGCCAAGATTGGCGGCGGAGGTCGGGAGGTCATCAAAACCAAATACCGCAAAATGGAGTGCGGGCGCATCGCCCGGCATTACTACGGCAATAAGCGAAATATCGGCAGATGCGTTCAGCTGGTATATGTCCCCCGGTTCAAGTCCACCGGCAAGGGCGGCCGTATTGTTGGCAAATACCCCCTTAATTTCAAAAGGCTGGGTTTCGCCAGGTTCCGGCAGCTGGCCCGAATCCGTAAACTCGTAGAAGTCGCCCGCAATACATTGCATCTGCCCGTCACCGTATATGCCGAATCCCTGCGAACTATCGGCTCCGCGGAATACGTATAGGTGCGCGACACCGCCCTGGAAAAACTGTATAAGGTAGGTTTTTGTCACGTCGGAAAGGTCTATGCCTTCAATACTGTAATTGATAGCTTCTATAAAGTTTGCCGAATCCGCAAGGTTGCCCAGGTTTCTTATAACCGTATTTGGCAGGTTGGCATCGGCTGCGGAGGCTATCAGGTTCGAGCTCTCAAAAATGATATCGGTCCCGATTACGACATTCCCTATCGGCGAGAAGGTTCCCGCACCTTTGGCCCATTTGTAACGCTCAAAGTATTGGCGCATTACGTTTGTCACGGTATTGTAATCAAGCCTTACCAGGCTGAGGATAACGTTTTCATCACCGGCAACCGTAAGATGGCTGAAGATGCTGAAAAGGTTTGCAAATGACTGGGGGCTGGAATAAAAGCCTAGAAACTGCTCGCGCCATTTCATGCCCTGCATTCCGGACCCGTTATTTTTTGGTATGATTACTATTCCTGACATATAAGACTGTTATTATTGCTAGTGCGGCTATTGCCGCAATTATTGTTGTTTGGCTGCCGCTGCTTTTTTTTTTAGCGGCCTGTCGAAAATTTCCATCGCATCCCTGTAATCCGCGTCGGAAATAAGGTTTGAGTAGGCTGCACCGTTCTCAACAAAACTGATTGCCTTGCATATCGCAACCAGGCTTTCCGCAGTCAGTTCGATAGGCGTGTTTGTCGGCAACCCGACCATTGATGCCACCTGCCTGATATAGGATGCGGTGTTGTTTTCGGTCGGCGGCGCATAGACGGAAATCAGCTTTTCGATTGTGTTCGTCCCCTGGTTTACCTTGTTATAGACAAGCACCATCTTTGCACGAATCCCGTACCTCAGTTCCCTGAACTGCTCGAATGCCCTTCCGGAATCGGTATTCTGGGAATACGGTATCTTTCCAAGCCAGTCGTTTGAGGCAGAAAAGCGGATGTTTCCGGGATTGTTGTTCCTTAGGCCTCTTGGAAGGTCCGTCCTTCCAAGAAATGATTTGTATGTCCTAGCCATTTACGGTAACTTTTTTGGGTTTCTTGCCGAACAGCTGCGTCAATGCCAAAACGGCCAGGGCCGTTCCCCCGACAATCAGCAGGTAGTTGGGTTTCTTTTCATTCCTGATTTCTACTTCTTCCAGGTCGATGTCCGTCGGTTCGAGCGTCACGAAACTGTTGAACGACCCGGCAGAAATTACCTGGTCCTTGTAGCCCAGGTGCGAAATCCTTATCATGGATATCGGGGAGCTGACAACCAGCGTAAAGCTGCCGCTGTTCGATGTCGTCGTTCCGTTGGCAGTTCCGACCTCGGTAACGCTTGCACCCGGCAGCCCGTTGTAGTCGCCTTCCCCGTATACGTTTCCTATTACTACTTTCATGGTTACAGGTATTTTGGATATTTTAGCCTCAATGTCTCGTATGACGATTCCGATAATTCGTATTCCAGCCATTCAGGAAGCGAGTAGCGTTTCAGTTCCGAAAAAGGATTCAGGTTGAGCTGGCTTCCGGTAAGCGGATTGTATTTCAGCATTCCGAACTTCTGTATTACAAGCGCAAACTGGTCCTGGGTCACATTCTTCAGGGTTGCGAAAATCTTGTTCTCGTCGGTTCCGGTGTCCTTCATTGCCTTCCAAAGGCTGTTTGCAACCGTAAGCGGGTCGAAAGTCCCGTTATCCGGAATCACGTTCCCGTTGCCTGTCGGGTCAAGTGACGAACCGCCCCTGTCCCTTTTCAGCAGGTAAATCGTTGCTGCGATTGCCACAACGGCAACCGTACCGTATATTGCGTATTTTTTTTGCTGTGGTGTCATGGTCTCGTTTTTAAAAGAATCCAGGAATAAGGAAGCGGAGCTCCGCCATCTGTGCCGGGGTGAACTGGTTGTTCAGCCACTCGAATAGTGTCAGTTTTCCCGCAAGCAGAGTTCCCCTGCGCTCACCGAACGCATTGTAAACCCTCACGACGGCATTATAATTCAGTCCCGCGAACTGGTTTCTTACGTTGTCAAAATCATTCGATATCCATCCGATTGATGAATAGATAGCGTCGGCCCTTGTCATTGCCTGGCTTTCAGTAATGTTGGCCGCACCGTATCTGGAAACCTCCTTCATCTTTATGAACCTGTTCGACCAGGCACGGTAAATCATATAACCGGCCCCTAAGAGTAGAAGTCCCTTCAGCGCGAACGGAATGACAGAAGCCGTCTGCTTTACGACCTCTGCCTTTGTTTCCGCTGCGTTCCTGATGGCACTTTGTCCTGCTGATGATGAAGCAACAACCATGGCGGCAGGATTACTCATGCCATTTTTTTTACGTCCTGTTTTTGCTGTTGCCATCTGTTTGTTTTTTAGCTGAACATTCCCTTAAGGAGCGTCCAATTATTTTTTAATGCTTTTAGTGCTTTCGGGTTGTTGGCGATTTCAATCAACCTTTGCTGGTGTTCCGCTTCCAGGTCGGAAATTGCCTTCATCAGGTTTTCCTTGTCTTTCAGCCTGTGCGGGGTGTCCGCATCGACCTTTAGTTTTATTTCTATAATTTTTTCAGGCATTTTTAGTCGGTTATGAGGTTGTATTTTTTCATAAGTTCCTGGAGCTCGTTGTCAAATTCCAGGTTCTGCATTCCGTTAAGAATTGCAAGAAGGTCCTGCAACAGCGATTCATCGGCGTTCAGTACAATATTTTGGAAAGATTGACGGATTGGGGAAAGGTTCTGAGTTCCTGCGAGCGAGCCGGCTGCTTCAGCCGGTACAGATGGGGCAAGGAACTTGTTTGCTACGGCCGCAAGTATCGGCTGCAATGTCTGTACAAGCTCGTTGTTGGCCTTTGCCTTCTCTACCGTGTTCGTACCTATAATCTCATTCCTGAAATTTTCCTTTTCCAGTTTCCTGTTGGCTTCTTCCAATGCCTCGACCTTTGCCTTTAGCTGTATGTTTTCGGCGGTGAGCCTTGCATGGTCCTGCGTCTTGTAGGCAACATCAACCATGTTGAGCCCGCCCAGTCCGGCCATTCCCATACCAGAAAAGAAATCGGGCGCAGGCGCCTGCCTTGCGGGCGCGTGGGTTGGGGAAGCCGTCTTTTGCGGTTCTTGGCTGACACCTTCCTTCTGCATGAGGTCCGCATGGTATTCGCCCATATTCTTGTAACCGCTCCCGTTGCTCCTGCGGTCGGAAATTACCAGGCGGTTGATGCCCTGCGAGTTCATCCACTCGAAAAAGCCCTCGACGCTCCCGTATTTTTCCTCCAGCATTTTTCCTGTTGCGTTGGTTACCACCTTTTGAAGGGTGTCCTTGTCCGTAACGGTTACGGCCGCATAGGCATCGCCTTTCAGCTTTTCAATTGTGTTAGTCAGTTGCTTCATGATTAACATTCTTTAATTTTTCTGTAATCCAGTATTGCCAATCCCCCGGCCTTTGACGAAAAATCAACAGTCATGTCGATAGCAAAAGGAAAGCCGTCACCGTCAATGTCGAATTTAGGCGGTGCAAGATGGATTGAAGGGTCATAGGCCGGAAGCGTGCGGGTTACGTTGGTAATCGTGAAGATTATGTCCGTAGTACCCATATTTGCCAGCGAAAGGCTTGTAATGCCCGTATGCTGCCTTCTTGTTTTCTTGGTGATGCTGTCGCTGTTGAATGTCGTTGTCATAAACTTCCGGTTAGCAGGACTGTTTTTCGTTTTCGTATACGAAAATCAATTCGGACATGAAATCGCCCGTAAATTGTTCCGATGCCAAAACCTCAAATATGTATGTTTTGCCGCCTTCAATCTGCAAAGGCTTGATACCGTCAAGGTAGGCCGCCTCGCGGCTCCTGTAATTGTCAATGTGCTGTAGTTCCGAAATGAACTCCCCGCCGGTATTCTTGATAGACGCGCGGACATAGCCGGGATTGTTAAGGTCGCCCTTATAGACCATGCAGCCCAGGATTTTGCCTTCAGGCAGGAAGAAATCTGTCTTGTCTCCTGTTGTTCCGGCCGCTACGGTCAGTTCAAATACCCTTTCAATAGTTGTTCTCGTACTCATTTTTCTCTTATTAGGTGGTTAAAAAAAGCCAAGCCGTTTGCGACTTGGCCTTTCCAATTACAACTCAACTAAACTAAAACTATGCTGGTCCTTATCGTTGCGCCTTGTCTGCGTCCGTAAACTCGAAGCCCCTAAGCTCTACCTTGTATGCCTGGTCCGCAGCTGCCGAACCGGCCAATACTGCCTTGATTGAAAACGAGGTCTTGTCGCGAAGAAGGAACGGAACTACCGACCTGAAGGCGAAGTCCTCACCGGAAACAACCTTTGTAGGGGTGATATCCGAACCGGAAGTCCTGAAAACGTCTCCCTGCTGGTTGATGATAAGCTCACCGTTCCTGAAAATTTCAGGTGCTGCCGTCTTTCCGAACGACGCGGTAGTGATGCCGTTTGTCTGTACCGATGCGGTAGTGTCGAAGGTTACCCTGATTTCCGTTACAAAGAACTGCGTCCCTTCAGGAAGGATATTTCCCTTGATTGACCTTTCGCCTACGGCATCAAGGTTTTTGGACAATACGATTTCACCGTTTACGCTCTGGAGCTGGTTGAGGAATCCTGCAAAATAGTGGGTAACCGACTTGATGGTCTTTCCTGACGCGCGGTCGATAGGCATGCTGGTTCCCTCAATGATTGCACCCCTAAAACCTAAAATTTCCGGTAATGTTAAACTGTTATTTGATTTCATGTTTCCTGTTTTTTAAATTCTTATTGATTTTTTTTTTAGACTTTTCTTTGGTTGCAGGCCGTTATTGGGCGGATGACAGCATCCTTCCCGAATCGATTGCCTGCTCGAATACGTTTGACTGGCCCTGCATGACGCTGGCGTAATCCGTTTCCAATGCGACTACCGGAATGCCCAGCCCTTTTCGTCTGCGCCTGCGCCCGTTAAGCGGTTCCGCGATATATGTCTTTTGCGAATCGCACGCACAGCCCAACCCGAGGGTTGCCGCGATTGCGCGCTCCGCCTTGTTGTTGGAAGCGGCCATTTTCTTGACCGAATCGTTATTGCGTGAAAACGATTTCAAAATTGCAAACGCCTGGTCGCCAGTTATGCCGTAGCACAATCCTTTTGCAATGAGACTTATTACATCGTTGCTCTTGATTGCCGATGCGCCGAAACCGAATACTACTGCAATTCCGGCCCTTTTGATAAGCCCCATATTGTCATGCTTCTTTTTTTCTTCCGCATCGGTAATGGCCTTGTCCTCGTCGTGGATGACGGTAAACAGGCCGTTAGATACTCCGGTTCCGACGAAAACACCACCGGCAACAGCTGCGGCGTTTTTCACATCGTTTCCTGATGGTTTTCCTACTTTCATGATTGTTTCTAAATTTGATTATTGTTGTTTTTAACTCTCACTCTTTTTTTTCTTCCCGCCTCCCGACAGCAGCAGTATAAGCGCCGCAATTCCCATTGCAACCCCTACAAGCACGCCCGTATTGTCTTTTTTGTCCGAAGGCTGCGGCGTATTTCCGGTAACCGTCGGCACTTTTACCACCGGGTTTACCGGCTTTACAATCTTGTCAGGCAGCAGCTGCATTATGGTTGTTCCGGCAGGAAGGAATGACTGGTTCTGTGCCGTGTCGCCCCCTATGTAATTGTCGCAGCTGAAGGCCGCCGTACTGCTTGACGAAATCAGCGGCGCGTAGTCCGAAAATACCGGCCTTACGCTGACCTGTGCCAGTACAAGGTTTGAGGCGTCCAGGGATTCCGCGATAAGCTGCTCGATGGGTGCGAATATCTCGTCCAACAGTTGCATCCTTAGGCTTACCGCGTTTGGCGAAAGCCCCGCCGTCTCATTGTACGTGAAATGGTATCGGGCAACGCACATTTTGCCAAGTGCCGCATTTATGCCCCTTACCTGCTGGCTGAAATCCGAAAGCCTGAGGGCTGCCGAAACTTCCTCGGCCAGCCTTTTGTAAAACGGTTCCAGCCTTCCGTCGGCCCATGCGTCCAGTAACTGCTGCTCTGAAATGGTAGGCTCGTAAGACGGTAGCTCCCTGGCTGCCGGTGGATTCCACCAGCTATCTGGATTATCACCTCCGTAATCGTTGGTTAACAATTTTAGACCTTCGTCAAGTACATCTGCGATTATTGGTCCCACAACCGGTATGCTTTCTACAATCTTGATTACCTTCTGTATTTTCTTTTTGAGCCAAGCCCCGAACTTTCCGTTCAGGCCCGTTTCCTGGCTGCTGTATAATGCTGGTATCATTTATTTTCTGTTTTGCGTTCTTTTCGGCTTCTCGTCTGCTGCCTGCGAAAAGGCATATATTCCCCCGGCAAGCAGTAACCCCCATCCCAGGATTGACCCGAAACCGGCCTGGCTGACATCCTTCGGCTGGTTTTGTACAATACCGCCTCCGGTTCCGCTATTGTTGTTTCCGGTTCCCGCATTGTTTCCCGAACCTCCCGAATTGTTCCCGTTGTTTGGGGTAAGGAATGAAATCGTATTTACAAGCGTTTCCAGGTATTTGGTAACGTCGAACGATGCCGGCGCGTTTGCCTTGTCAACAACATACTGCGTAATCTCGAATGCGGGGATGAACATTGTTCCCGGCTTGACGGTAAACTGGTACTGCGGTTCGGTAATGTTCACGTTCCTCAGCCAGAGGCCGATTGCAATGATTGTATCGTTCGGGTAGATATAGGCGACCTGCTTTGTTGCAGGACCCTTGATAAAATATTTTTCCAGGTAGGCATTGAGCGCCATGCCGACAGTATCGCGGTAGAACTTGCTTGCGCGTATGGCCGTGTCAAGGTTCCTTGCCGAACAGCTGTTCCAGTCCTTCTCGCGGCGCTTGTTCTCATAGCCGATAACGAACATTTTCGTAGTTCCGAAATACTCGTTTACCTCCTGCGCAAGCCTGGCGTAATCCCTTGCGGCGATTGCCTGGTTCATTTCGCTGATAATCGTCTGTATAAACGTGTGCATGTTGCTCAGGTTCGCGTTCAGCTTGCCGGAATCGTATGCGGTCCCGCCTATGCAGCTAAGGTTTGAGAACAGGTTTTTCACGTCGTTGAAGGAAATCCCGTTCATGCCCTGCCCGTACGCCCCTGCGGGAAGCGGTCCGGGAATGCTTCTCCTGGTTGCCGGTGCTGTAGCCGGCCCGTTAAGTACGTAATGTGCTAGACTCATGATTTGGTCGCTTTTTTCAATTCTTGGCGGTTCTTCCATCGTCGGAAGCGTGCCGTCTATCGTATAATATCCCCTGTCAAGGTTTCCGGTTTTCTGGTCCTTCGGCACGATTGCGTAAACGTGCGTCCATTCCGAAGGCTGCCAGTCCGCCTGTTTTATCTTCCTTATGTAGTGGACAATTCCCAGGCTGTCGAGTATGCTGCTTGCAATTATCGTGTAGCTCTTGCAGTCGATGCCGTTTGCCCGGTCATGCCATGCGCAGGCCAGCGTCCTGAGGTACTGGTCCGCCCCGTCCGCCTTATACTGGAAATGCCAGTACAGGAAATAATGAATTGCGATTGCGGTTTCCTCAACCGTTTCCCTTTCAAGAACATCTGCGAGACCTTCCGCCTGCCATCCGTACTCCTCAGCCACCTTAACCATTTCCTTTATGGAAAAATCAGTCATGCCCTTACCCTTGTAGGTACTCAGGCATCTGCCCTCAGGTATCAGGACATCATATTCGTGTCCGGGTTTAATCGGGCGGTAGTTCAGTACGTCGGCTTCGTTCATAATCCCATTTATGGAACAAATGTGGCGGATTAAAAAAATTGCCTTTGGCAGTTTGGCGCGGTTTGGGGTGATTCGTGGTGATTTTCCGTGATTTTCAGTGATTTTTTGCGATTCAGGGCGATATTGCAACACCATATTGCAACCGGAAACTGCTTGCGGTTATTCCTACACGAAATGTTAATCCCTGCAAAATGTAAAAATCGGTTGCCTGCTTTTGGATAGCTTTGCATAAACTAAGCTAAAATGAGGGTTGTAAAGATGCATGAGAACGACGTGCTGGATTTCTATTCGGCAAACACGGAGACGGCCTTAAGCCTGCCTTTCTTCAATGGCGGTGTGTCTGCGGGGTTTCCTTCCCCGGCAGAAGATTTTTTGGAAAACGAGCTGGATTTCAATGCGGCCTTCATCAAGCATCCCAGCGCAACTTTTTACGCAAAGGTCAAGGGCAACTCCATGAAGGATGCCGGCATATCTAATGGCGACATCATGGTAATTGACAGGTCGCTCGAACCCAACAACGGGGATATTGCCGTATGCTACCTCGATGGGGAATTTACCGTCAAGACGATAATGATTGAAAAGGATGCCGTCTGGCTGGTTGCGCAGAACGAGCAGTACGAGCCTATCCGGGTTACGGAAGAAAACGAGCTTATCATTTGGGGAATTGTAATCAACGTCATCAAAACCTTCAGGAAATAATGTTTGCACTTATCGATTGCAATAACTTCTACGCGAGCTGCCAGCGGGTATTTGACCCGTCATTGAACGGCAAGCCTATCGCCGTGCTGTCCAACAATGACGGCTGTGTTATTGCACGCTCCAACGAGTGCAAGCCTTTCGTACCGATGGGCGCACCGGCCCACGAGTACAAGGAGGTGTTTGAGAAAAACAACGTGCATGTGTTTTCGAGCAACTACGCATTGTACGGCGACATGTCGAAAAGGGTGATGTCGATACTTTCGGAGTTTACCCCGGATATGGAAATCTATTCCATAGACGAGGCGTTTTTGAAGTTTATAGGCTTTGAAAATTATGACCTGCACCAGTACGGCAAGTCTATCCATAAGCGCGTACGCAAATGTACCGGCATACCCGTATCGGTAGGAATCGCACCAACCAAGGCACTTGCAAAGATTGCAAATAGGATTGCCAAGAAATTTCCGGAACGTACCGGCAACGCCTATGTGATAGATACCGAGGAAAAAAGGATAAAGGCCCTCAAATGGGTGGGGATTGGCGATGTGTGGGGAATAGGCAGGCGACACGCAAGAAGGCTGCTGGCCCTGAATATAAAAACCGCCTACGATTTTACGCAGATGTCCGACGAATGGGTACGAAACAACATGACGGTTGTCGGCCTCAGGCTGAAGCACGACCTTATGGGAATCAGCTCAATCGACTTTGAGGAAAAAAAGCCGAAACAGAATATCGCATGCACCCGGAGCTTTGCCGGGATGCTTACCGAAAAGGCCGACCTGAAGGAAAGGATATCGACCTTTGCCGGAACCGTCGCGGAAAAACTGCGCAATGACAAATTGCACACCAACGCAATCGACGTATTCCTGATGTCCAACCCGTTCCGTCAGGACCTGGAGCAGTATGTAAAGACCGTAAGGATAAGGACCGACTTTCCGACCAATTCGACATTTGAGATAAACAGGCTTGCAATAATTGCAATGGATATGATTTACAAGCCGGGAATAAGCTACAAGAAGGCCGGCGTTATCGTCCACTCCATTACTCCGGCCGACAGTTTCCAGATGAAAATTTTCGGAGGTGAAAACCCTAAGCACCAGGATATACTGAAAGTGGTAGACAGGCTAAACAGGAAAATCGGAGACACCAAGATAAGACTGGGAAGCCAAAGCCTTAAAAGGAAATGGAAAATGAGGCGTGAGAGGCTTTCGCCTTCCTATACGAGCCGTTGGAGTGACCTTATAACGGTAAACTGTGAAGACTGCTAGTTATATTATTTCATCAGCACCAAACTGTTCCCTGTAATTCCATAAAACCCTACCAAGTACAGTAAATTCATAATTATTAGCAGACCTTATATCGCCCATTATAACGTGATATGCCCCCAGTTTAGCAATATTATCAAGATTTCTGATAGGTCTTTCTAACACAATGTCTTCTCCAACTTCTAAAAAGATTTTCCATCTTTTTTTTGACTTCATCTCTTTTGCTTTAGAAATTGCTTCCCGTAGAATTGTAATTGGTTCATCAAATATACCTTCTACCCTAAAGAAAAAATTGTTGAAATCTTCATTTTCTTCTTTTAATTTATCGTGGTCAAGTGTTAAAAAATGTACCTGTTCTGACAATTGAGACGCCTTCTTTTCTGCTGCCTCGAAACCTGACTTCCATTTATTGGCATTATTTTTCTCCTTTGAAACGGAATTATTTAGGTTTGTAATTTGTGCCTGAAACTCATTAATCTGTATGTTTTTATTATTAGCTTCCGCACTTATGGCATCATAATCCCTTGACATTATCCTTACGGCCTTTCTCTGTTCTTCGTATTTTTCACTATATTCGTTTCTCTCCTTAACAACGTCGTCATATTCGGTTCGCATAACGAGGTTTTCGCTGACAATTTTTTTTGTAATCATAGGCATAAGCCTAAATTCTATCCACATTGAAAGTGTCCTGGTTACTAAAACTATAAGATAACCTACTATAACTAAAAAAATTGTCCAAAGAATATCGTTTACTAATTCTCCAATCGAGAATTCACGGGTACCGATTTCTCTCAGGTAAGAGATTTTCTGCCTGAGATTTACACCATCGTCAAAATTAAAGATTGAATACCAAAATTGCGGATGATGCCAGATTAGCACGATGATTAGCGTACCGAAAAAGGGATTGGTCAGCTTATCCTTTATGTTCTGAAAGAATGAGTTAAAATATTCCAAGCTGTTTTTTTAAGTTAAGTTGATAACCCAAATAAAAACAAATAATCTTAAAACGTGAATTTATTTCGATATAATGTAAAAAAAATCGTTGGAATTTCAAAACAATCAAAAAAGTATGTTGCAACCTACTTTTGCAACATTAATCTGGAGTGCAAATTATAAACCAGGAATGACAACTTATAGTGATAACAAATGTAGCTTCTCCTTTTACAATTTATTAGGGCGTCAATGATGCGATTGATATTCCTGCAAATCCTAACGATCTGGTAGGAAGTATCTCTTTTAAATATTTATACACAACCAATGGATTTACCGCAACGTTTCAGCTCGCTGATGGGTGGGCGTTCCTTTCAGAGCAGAACTTTCGCTTCAGTTTGAATGGCAAAAGATAAAAAAGGAGGCAAATGCCTCCTTTTTTATTAGAAAATATTTTTAGCGTATATACTCTTAGTTGCTTTTAAAAAGTACCGTTGGAGGATAATTCTATTTCAGGTTCTTCATTCCATTCTTGACCTAATAATATCCTCCCATTTGCCTTTTTACTTCTTTTTACACCATCTTCACCCCATGTCCCCCATTGTTTAAAGAAAAAAGCTACTTCTTGCTCATCACATTGTCTTTGTATATCGATAGCCCACTCAGGTTTCATAGGTCTTGCCTTATGTCCACTTTCTCCTCCAACAATTACCCAATGTATATTAGTTAAATCCAAAATTCCAACATCATCAATTAAGGGTTCGATAGATAAGAATCTAATTTCAGCATTTATATTTCTTAATACATCAATTCGGTGTTTTGTTTTGGAGTTCTCTACAGTTACTCCAAGCCAAACATTTTTTGGCACTTCCCTATCTTTAAAGTATTCTTTTAAAATGTTCTCTCTTTTGGTTAAAATCTGATATTGATGTATCGGAGTTTCTCTAATAGTATCAAAAACCTTATCTAAAAAATCAAAAGGCATTTTTTCGTGAAATAAATCACTCATTGAGTTTACAAAAAACTTTGTCGGCTTTTTTATTTTTTTTGGAATATCTAATCTATCAGGCATTATTGTGAATTCAAAACCATTTTCATACCCAGGAGTCCCCATGGCTTGAAGTCTTTTTGCCATTACTTCAGCATAGCAATTCTTACAACCAGATGTAACCTTATTACAGCCGGTAGAAGGGTTCCATGTAGCATCTGTCCATTCTATTTTTGAATATTTCACTTTAATTGAATTTTAATATCCTTTGGTGGGGCTAAATTATGTATTTTTTCAGTTTTAGTTTTAATCGAACTTATTTTATTTTCCTTTTCAAGTTTCTTGAGGATTTCATTACAATGTTTAGGCAAACAACCAAATTCTAATGTAGCTAAATAAATTTTAAATAATGAATCTTCTCTATCTTCCAAAATAAGACTTCTAAGCCTTGTATCTAATAAACCTAACTTTTTAATATTGTTTTCTTCTTCAAAAAAAGATAACTGACCATCTGCAATTTGTTCCTGATCGATATTATAATTTGCATCTCCGGTATTAGGATTTATTTTCCAACCAATTTTTAAAAATTTCTCTAACCCCAGAGTATGGTTTGACCCAAATATTAACCCATAAATATTAATTCCTTTTTTTATAGAAAATGGTGCTAGCATATAATTTGTATCAACTAATGATTTGTAATAGTTAAATACTACTTTATGAGAATGAAATGGTTTAGAATCTTCAAAGTTTTCTTTAGTAATTGACAAATATGTTTTAAATTCAGTCAATTCATTAAATCTTCTCACAAAAGATGATGAAATGAAAAATATAAAATCAGTTCTTTTAAAACTTATTAATTTTTTAAAAATATCATTTGTAATTTCTTTAATTCCAAATTGGTCTAAAATCATAAGCTTAGGAAGATTGTTGTGATTCATCATTTTAGGATATAATTCTATAAATAAATCCTGAAAAGGCTTATTATACGAATGAATGGTCACTTTTTCCTTATTATACTTGCAAGTATTTATATTGCTTACGAGTTTATTATAAATCTTGTCATCTTTTTCATTAAATATTACATTAATCTTAACTTTAGTTGTTGAAATTAAATGTTCAAAATCATTTAGTACATCTAAAATAATTAATGGGCTGCCAAGTGTTCCGTTTACATCTTTACCTTCACCAGAGAAAAAATCATATATAAAAATATTTTCCCAATGTGTGTTTTCATATGATGAGATAAAAACAGGTAGCCATTCAATGAGATAATTCCTAAAGATTTCCAATTTTACCTTTGTGCCGTCATCAAAAGGTTTGGTAAAATGATTTTTTGCCATATCACACAATTAGAGCTATCAAATATAAAATAAAAAAATTTTTTTTGTTAATTTTTTTAAAATTCAAAGCTCTATGACTTAAAAGACGTAACTATTATTTGCTAAATTTAAAAGGAGATATATTGTTTTCAACTGAAAATATTTGTTTTATGTATTAACTGTGATAGTTTTTTCATGATAGTATATAATTTTGATTTATAATTTCAATTGCCTTAAAAATTCTAAATGGTATTTCAGGAACAACAGCATTACCATAGGCCTTTAATGCTTCCCTTCTGAATTTTCCGCTTCCGTAACCCAATTCTTTGGAAAGCCCATCATCCATGCATAAAACTGGGGGTTCAGAAAGCCAGGAACCGCCCCGAATAGTCTGTATAGTTGTTCCGAAAGCGCGCCAGGTGACCTGTGATGTCTTTTCGTGAAAAAGGGAAAAGAAAGTTTGTCCCGTTTGCATTCTGATGCTACTGGGGTAAGCAACGATATACAGCCTGGAACGCTGATGGGGGGCACCGACTTCTGAAGCTCTACAAATTCTCCATTCTGCATTATACCCCAATGAGGATAATTCGGAGAGTATTCGGCTAAAGTCTTTTCCTTTGTTAGTTTTAAGAAGGTTAGCCACGTTTTCGGCAACAACAAATTTTGGTCTGATTTCCCTGATTGCTCTGCAAAATTCAAAGAATAACCCTGTACGTTCACCTTCAAGCCCCTGTTGACCCTCACCGTATTGTTTTGCAATACTTGCATCCTGGCAAGGGAATCCTCCTGTAACAATGTCAATTGTTCCTCTGTGAACAGAGAAATCTGTTTCTGTAATACTTTCATAAGCTATAGAATTAGGCTAATGGTGTTTTAATATTTTAAGGCAGAAGGGATTTATCTCACAATGCGCAATATTGTTCCATCCCATACGTTCGGCTGCTAAATCAAAACCTCCTATGCCTGTAAATACCGATATATGGTTTAAAACCTCCATAATTGCAATTCGTTATTTTGAGTGAAAATCGATTCTAAGGCGGTTTCGTATCTTGAAGCTATATTTCTGCTTCGTACCCTCCAAAACCTCCTTAAAAAGCCTTATTTTAATTTTTTCGTCCTTGATGTGCTGAATACACTTTCTTGCAGTCGTTAATTGTGTCTTGCTGTAAAGGTTGATTTCTGTTTCCTTTCCGGTATCGTCCACAACCTTTTTCTTGCCCAGGTATTCGCTTACCCTGATTACGAAATTCAGGTTAATCATCGCGTTTGTCGGGTTGTCTGATTTAAGTGCCGGCATGGTCTATATTTTTTAGTAATTGAGAAAAGCAGCATCCAGCTTATTGGGCGACAACGTGTAGAGCTTCTGCGGTATACGGACATAAAAGCCGTTGTCGAATTTCAATTCGTACCTGTTGCCGTTCTTTGAGTTCACGTACCTTGCCCCTACCGGCTTGCAATTTCTTATTGCTGCAAAAAGATGGCTGTCGGTGTCCATGATACTTTGCTTAAATTCCGAAACAAGGCCCTCAAAAAACAATACCTCAAATGCATCGCGTTCCCAGGGACGCAATCTTTTCCCTTCATAACCGATTTTATCCTTCAGCTTGTCAAAGTAGGCCGCATACTTTGCCGGCAATGTTTTTTTATGCTTTCCGTCGATAAATATCCACACGCCGCTTTTTGTTGTCACGTACTTGTAATTTGTTTCCATAGTCTGTACAGTTGTTGGTTGCAATTCCGAATCAGAACTCATAACCAGGAGGCAGCCCGTAGGTCTCGAAATATTCGATTATCTCAATACGCTCAATCTGGTGCGTGCCGATAATCTGTTTCTTTGTAAGGTCCTTGTAGGCTTCCTGTTTTTTTCGGATATCATAAATGATTGTGTTTATGCGGTTTCTGACCTTATGCTCCGAGAGAGGATGGCAGAGCCTGACCAGCTCGTTTTTTGTAAGCACGTAAGGTATCTTCAGTATCTTTTTTTCCTGGCTGTCCATAATTTTTATGATATCCGATTAAACTTGGTTTTGGGTTCTGCTATTGGATTTTCCTGAATACGTAATGCTTTTTTGTGTCTTGTCGTGTTAGCTCGTGCGGCATGAGGCCGCTGTCATTAATCGCATTCCCGATTGCATGCCTTTCCGTCATTTCGTTTTTGGAATAGGAAAAGACCGTTGCTTTTTTAGCCCAAATGAAATGTGAATCGTCATGTTGTGAATACAGTTCGCTTGCTTCAATCTGCTGTCTGTCCAAAACGTCTTTTAAGGCGTCCGCTTCGTTCGGCCATTTCTTTTTTGACCTTCTAAAAATTTGGTTTTTCATGATATGAATGTTTAATTATTTATAAATCTTTCTCATTGCCTCAAATTCATCATATTTCTCAATCCTTAGCTGATAATCTTCAGCTGTATCAAAATCCATCCTGTGGGGTTCACGTCCAAAACAGGCATAAGGATTTTCTTCAATTTGTGTCAATTTAAATTGCACGTCATTTATACTGCCCGCCAGCTTGTCATAAATCTTGTACATCAGTTCCGGTCCTGAATGGTCATCAAGAAGTACAATTACAGGTTTGCCTTGTCCGGCCATCCAACCGGCTTCTGTATGTGCAGAACGTCCGCAAGGCAGTACCAATACGCATGCATCTGCCCATTTCATTGCATTGAAATCGTTGTTAAAGCCTTTTTCAGCAATCGGATGCTGCAATGCATCAACATATTGGATTGTAGTCCAATCCTCCCAGTTTGGGTCAATGTCTGCCCAATCAAAACCCTTGTCGGTTTCTGACGGGTTTTTAAAGTCATACACTTCGTGTCCGGCTTCTCTCAAAAAATTCACGACTTCATTTTGGCGTCCGTTTCTCCACGAACTTGCTACATAGATTTTCATAGTTTTATAGTTTAGTTAATATTGATTAATTGCTCGTGTATGAGATTAGATGTCTTGGACATCACGTGTTTTTCATAATCGCTTCGGATTGTCAATGAAGTATTGCAGACCTGAAGGATTATAACCGCTTCGCTTACTGTCAGTATAAGGCTTGCAACATTCTTTGTTGACTTTTCGATTTTGCCCCTGAAGCTGAAAAACAGCCTGTGCAGAATATCGACAAGTAAAAGGGTGTCATAATAGCCGTTAGAGTTTTTATCCATTCCCCCAATACATGAGTTTTTATAGCTCAGGAAATTATTGAGCTGGTCCTGCAATACCTCGATTTCGACAATTTCCAATTTTGACAATGTTACTTTTCTCATATCTCTGTTGCTTTAAATTCTGCGATTATCCGTCCGTTCTCGTAGAACTGGACCACCTGGACCACCTGAAATAATTTTGACCTTTTGAGCCTTCCAAGCATTCCGTTTATGATAAAGCTGTCGGTGCGCCTGTTATGCTTTATCGGGGACCACCAGGTCCTGTTTTGATGCTTCGGTTTGGTAAGTATTACCATCTTCAGCCGTGATGTGTTGGTTTCAAATACCGGCATATCGTTCCAATTTTTTTAAAATTCATGTAGGCTGTATTTTGCAAGTCCGTCCTGCGATGCCGATTTCAGCGCGAATGCCGCGACATGCTTTTCAATCATTTTCTGCAGCCTTTCCAGGTAATCTGCCGGCAGGTTCCTTTCAACGTAATCGTAGAGCTGCGGAAGGGTAATCCTGTCTTTCAGGAAGCGTTTTATTTCGTTTTCGCACTTCTTGGCGTAGTTGATTGCGTTTTTCCTCCTAATCGAATCGGCATGCAGCTTTTTCTTGACGGCCTCGTACTTTTTCATTGCCTCCTGGCTTTCGTGCCATTTCCTTAGCGTGTACTCGAAACCTACTTCCTTGTGCGTCTTGCGCGTGATGTCGAAATACTCGAAAGGGAAAAGGACCGGGAACTCGTTTTTCAGGAACCACTTGCGCGCCCATTCCAAACGCCAGCGCATCTGCTGTATGTCACCCACGATATTGCTCTTGTTCATGGAATTTCCGGTAAAGGCAATCCATTTTGTCTGCATGTAGAGGTTGATTGCCTTTTTCCAGCTTCCCGGAAAAGGGCTCGACTTTTTCCAGAGCTTTGCGGCCGACTTGAAAAAATCCTGTATTGCAAGCTCCCGGAACTCGTCGTTTGTCATGGTCCCACGGTAGGCTTCCGTATACAGGTCCCTGATATCAATCGGGCGGTAGCTGTTGAACTCCTTTGCGGCCAGCCTTACCGCCAGTTCCTGCGGGTGCAAGATTTGGGAAAGCAGTTTTTCAGAAAGGGTTTCCGAAACTTTAACATTTTCCGGCGCGGCCCCCTCGGTGGAATTTCCTTGCTTGCTGGCCGGTGTTCCCGTAAAAGGCAAATAAAAAGGCGTGAGCGGCAGCGAACTCCTATCTCCAAGAGGACCGCCTGCGTTCTCTTTCTTTTGACATTCATTTAAACATGTTCCTGTATTCTCATTGTTATCAGGTAAAACTTTCCCAAATCGGGGGTTAAGTCGCTGATTTTCAGCAATTGCAATTTTATTCGTTTTGAGGTCGAAAACGCACAGGATTTCGGGGTTGATGTGCAGCTCTACCGGCCTGTTCTGCCCGGCAAAATGGTAGTCGATGAAAACGCCGCATTCCTGAAGGCGCTGCCTGTGGTTCCTTACGGTCTTGGAGCACAGGTTCAGGCTCCTGTGTTCGTTCCTTTTGAGTTCGGTTACCAGGAACGAATTGACCTTGAACTCCTGCAATGGCCGCTTTTCCGTCACGCCAAGCGACATGTACTGCGTATTGCGGCGCATCAACTGCGAGTTGTACAGGTGCAGCAGGTTCGCAAATATCAGCTCCGTGGCGTATTTCACAGTAGGAATCCTTTTCTTTTCGATAATCATCCCGTAGTCCTTTACGAAATCGTCAGCCAGCGCATTGAACTCGCGGGACGCCTTATAGCCGTATTTGCGCATGAAAAGCATCGAAAAGTTTAGCTGCACCTCATTAAGCGGGTTCTTTTCCAAAAACTTCCTGACCGTCGAATTGTGCTTTGAGATTAGCGCGTTTTCGTCCTCTGTCCTGGAGTTGTATTCCGATATGTGCCTGCGGTAATTGTCCATCGTGACGGCATAGGCTTCGTCGGTTATGGACGGATAGGATGCCATTATGCGGCTTTCAGGCTTATCGTCCGTTGCAATCCCAATCGCAATTTCTCGTTGCAATTCTTCCTTTTCGCTTTTTGCAAAACCGAAAAGATTAGAAGCGATATTAAATGCCTTCGGGTCTAATGATTGGCTTTTCATGGCTTGCAGGTTTTAATATTTTTCCTGTATAACCTTCTGCCCTTCAATTCAAATCCTAGTGCCTTCCAGGTTTCCTTAGTGTTGGGAATAAAATGTTTCTTCCACCCTCGCCCGTTCATTTCAGATTCTACAAGCAGGTTGGTGACTGTCTTAATAGATACCGGAAAGTTTTCGTCTGAATCATGATACCCTTTTTTAGGCATCGGGTAAACTCCTGCTATTTCGGTAGCATGGCATAACCCGATGTTGTAAGGCCCCCATAACGTCATATAAGCATCGTCAGGATGGGTGTGTTTTAAAGAAATGATGTAAAACATAATATTTGCTTTTTGGTTAACCTTTCGGCCGGGCGCATTGCCGCGCCCCGGCTTCAAGGGAATTTCAGCTATTTGCTGGCGGTATTGTTTTTCTTTTTATTCTTGTTGAAATGAGTTGCCAGAAGGTCGGCCGTAACGCTTTCAAGCGTCCACCCCTTTAGCGCAAGAGAGTTTTTCGGCTTCCCTTCCGGCTTCTTCCCTACCTCCTTTTCGATGCACAGAGCAAGTTCCCTCAATTCGTCAAGAGAGAGGAAAATCTTAGCGTTCTGGAACATTGATAGGACTTTCGGGCTCATTTTAGCTTTCTAATCTTTTGATTGTTCTGTTTAACAGTTCAAGGCGTGGCTTTAGGCACTTTTCAACTATATGTTGTGTAACTCCTGGTTTATATAAAATAGACTGGTGATTAAGCGCAATATCAAACCAGTAACTTGTTTTTGATATATAATGCCTGCTGGAATCAGTTGTGATTTCATCCATTATCTCATGCACGTTATTCAGGTGGGTTAGTGATTCAAGAAAATAGCATAACCCTAATTGAAGTCGATACCTTTTTAGGAAACCCCAAAAAACAGAAGTAACTTCCTTTTTTGAGATCTCAACGGCCTCGATATACTTATCCCTTGCGCAGCACAGTTTTTCAAGCAGTTCGGACCTTTCCATTAAGCACTCTTTTCTGATTCGACAACCCTTTCGATTCTTTCTGACAGTTGCTTTGCCGCCTGGCTTTCCTTTTCTACCAGTTCGACAATTGCACTTTCGACCTCACGGTTATCTCGGTAACCGTTTACAAACAGCCTGATGCTCTCATTTGAAAAGGGCCTTCCGTCACTATTCCTGATTCCCTTTTCTTCCAGGTGGTTAATAATTTTGTTTGAGTACTGTACCCCCAAAACCCTGGTGATTATATCCTTGAATGTTTCCGTTATCATGGCAAAAATTTTTAATTGTTATTTGCAATGCTCTTTTGCACCAGCTTAAGCATTACCCCGAATGTTTTCATCACTCCGCTACCCTTCAGGGTTATGTAGTGGCCGGCATGCTCGAAAATGTATACCGCTACCCTGTTGAGCTCCTTCTCATTATTGCAATTCCTGATTATGGTTCCGATTTCGTCAAATGTGTAAATCCTCATGGCCTTAGTTATTTGTTGAGATTTTCCCTTATTGATATCCAAAGCTCCCGTACGGTAAGCAGAAGCATAATTGCGAATATGATTGTCATTGCCGTCTCCATATCAGTCGAATTTTCCGGGATTCTCACTTTTCCTGTAGTAGACACGGCCCCTGATTTTTACATCTTTTAAAAGGTCGTCGTTTGTCCATCGTCTTAATGTGGATAGGTCGATATCCAAAAGCCGGGCGGCTTTCTTTCTAGGCACTAGGTCCTCGTCCTTTTTAATTCCGAGATTAAGCCTGAAGTTTTCCAGTTCCACCTTAACGGCCTCCCTGATAGTAGTTTTCAATTCGCTTATTGTAATTGTAATTGATTGCATAAAGTTGAATGAAATTGTACTTCCGTTTTGTTGCTTCGTTTGGTCTAATCGTTGCAAAAACATTTTGGAACACAAGTGCAATCGTTAATATCTTTTACTATATTAGCGGTTACGGCTTTGTAACGGTTTTATGTTATATTGTAACGTTTTGACATGACAAATGTATAAGATATTTTCTAAATAAAAAATATTTCATAAGATATTTTCTAAATTTTATATTTATTTATGCCTACAACCCTAGAAAGAATTAAGCAATACATTGATTTAAAAGGTATTAGCATAAGAGCATTTGAAATTACTTGTGGATTTTCAAATGGTTCTTTTGCCAGTCAACTGAAGAATAATCGAACAATAGGTGTAGATAAATTAGAAAATATCTTAAACAATTATCCTGAATTAAACGCAAATTGGATTTTACTAGGAAAAGGAAAAATGTTAAATCATGAAAGTTCTGAAAACCCAACAATAGAAACTTCAGACACATTAAATAGTGAATTGCAGGAGTTAATTGCAACGCAAAAAGACTTAATTAAAATGCAAAAGGATAAAATTGAAGATTTGGAACGCAAATTGAGTGAGGGTAAGAAGGGAAAAGAAAAAGCGTCATAATTCATTGGTCTGTATATCTAACTAACAAACCTTAATAAAAATGAAAAAAATTCTACTTATATTCTTATTATTTCCAGCCGTTACTTTTTCTCAGAAAAAGATTGAAACAAAACTCAACAATATTGACATTTCTTACGAGATTTTCAAAAAAGGTTCAAATGACAAAAAAGATACCTATTCTATCTATATTCAATACACCAACAATACAGGCATGGATATATACTATTCGGAAGTAAAAAGAGATGAGAACGATGTTTGGCGCCACTTTGGAACTGTTAGCGTCAGCAATACTAAAGGTATTTTTAGTGGCAAAGGAGGCATTTTAACAGGAGACCGCACTAAATTAAAATTGCACACCGGAGAAGCTATATATAAAATAGCAAAGGGCAAAACATATACAAGTGAAAGTTCTTTTACTGTTGAAAAAGGTATTGAACCATTAATAATTATAAAAAATGGTCCCGTTAGCCTTACTACAGAAATAAAAGATTTCATTGATTAATTTTAATAAAAAACTGAATACAAAACCGCATACAATTTGTAATTTTTGAGCAAAACCAATAAGCAACAAACCCAGTAAAAACGGGTTGCAATTTGATATTGCAAAATTCATAACCCTGAGGTCACGGGTTCAACTCCCGTCCTCGCTACTCATTTCAACCCTAATCAGTTAACCAATAACGGATTAGGGTTTTTTATTCACGGATAATTCACGACTTTTCCCTTTTTTATTCTTTTTTAATCATTTGAAATTTCCTAAAAGATGTTTTCTGAAAGTTTACTGCAATATATTTCAAAAATAATTTTCTCTGTATTTTAGGGGCGGGTGGATGAAATTGCCATTAGTGAGGGCTGTTTTTTGTGGGGGACGGTATTTTAATGACAATACATCACTATTCTTTATATAATGTTATATAACATTACAGAAGTTTCCTTTTATGAGTTACTTACACTCAAACTATTTTTATCTTAGTACGATAATATCTAATTGAAGTTATAAAGGATTATATGAGCAAAATTGATTTAAATCGAGTGGTGTTTTATTCTAAAGAAGATATGGCTGGTGGAATGCAATTGAGAAAAGGAGAAAATATTTTAAGAAGTCCTTTGAAAGATGGATATAGTGACATTAACGTATCTTAGAACTATATCATATAAAGCAATACTTAAACAATGAGTTATTTCTAATTGATTGGACACAGGATTATATTGCAAGTTTTATTCAAAAATCAAAGGAATATTGAATCTTAAAAAGAGACTTTATCCTAAGATTTTGGAGTGAGGCTTATCAATTGCCATAATTTGATTCAAAAAATATATTTTTAATCTTTACGAATTAAATGTTAAATTAGCATTCTATCATACTCGCTATTAAATATTTGTGAATTTATGGTCAGATAGACAAACCAAACCGCAACTTTATTAAGTTTAATGCTAATGGATGAACAAAATATTACCAGTTTAATTACATTTATTGACACCGAAATAGAACCAAACAAAGGTAAAATCCTTGATATAGGTGCAATTAAAGAAAACGGTAATCAATTCCATAAAGCATCTTTAGGGGATTTTGTCCAGTTCCTAAAAGGCGATGATTATGTGTGCGGACATAACATATTAAATCACGATATAAAATATATAGGTAAGGCAATCTATGATGTTGTTATTAAACCTACAAACATAATTGATACCCTATACCTATCTCCCTTACTATTTCCGACAAAACCCTACCATGCGTTATTGAAGGATGACAAACTTCAAACGGAAGACACAAACAACCCGTTAAACGATTCCATTAAGGCACGAGATTTATTCTATAGTGAGGTTTCCGCTTTTCAGCAAGCGGATGAAACCCTTAAAGAAATTTTCTGCCTTCTCTTAAATTCTACAAAAGAGTTTGGAGCTTTTTTTCGGTTTGTAAATTACAGGAGTATAAGTTCTGATACAGAAGCTCTGGTTAGATTAAAGTTCCATAAAGAAATTTGTGAAGATACAAATCTAACTAAAATAATAGCTGAACATCCTATTGAATTAGCCTATTGCCTAGCATTAATCAATTCATTTATAACCTATAAAACGGTTCATTCTATTACACCTCCATGGGTTCTAAAGAATTTTCCTGAAGTAGAGCGCATAATGCTATTGCTACGGAGTAAACCTTGTATAACCGGTTGTGATTATTGTAATAACGCCCTTGACATCCACAAAGGATTAAAAAGATTCTTTGGTTTCGATTCGTACCGGACATATGGTGGCGAGCCGCTCCAGGAAAAAGCCGTTAAGGCAGCTGTGAATAACAAGTCGGTACTGGCTGTTTTCCCAACAGGTGGAGGAAAATCAATTACATTTCAGGTACCGGCTCTGATGAGCGCTGAAAATTCAAAAGGATTGACCGTCGTAATTTCTCCGCTTCAGTCATTAATGAAAGATCAGGTCGATAATCTCGAAAAGAATGGTATAACCGAAGCCGTTACTATTAACGGCCTATTAGACCCTATTGAAAGAGCCAAATCGTTTGAAAGGATTGAAGATGGTTCTGCTTCTATTTTATACATTTCTCCTGAATCACTACGGTCAAGAACTATCGAAAAGCTAATTTTAGGAAGGAAAGTTGCCCGTTTTGTAATTGATGAAGCGCACTGTTTTTCATCATGGGGACAAGATTTCAGGGTCGACTATCTATATATTGGTGATTTTATAAAATTAATTCAGGAAAAGAAAAACCTTAAGGATGGTATACCAGTGTCGTGCTTTACAGCAACAGCCAAACAGAAGGTAATTGAAGATATCCGAGATTATTTTAGCGAAAAATTATCGCTGAATCTTGAAGTTTTCACTTCAAAAGCATCAAGGACTAACCTTCAGTACAAGGTGTTTGAAAAGCAAAATGAAGAAGAAAAATATTTGACCGCCCGGGATTTAATCGAAGAGAAAAACTGCCCCACTATTATTTACGTATCCCGAACCCGAAAAGCTTATCTGCTAGCTGAAAGGTTAGCCAATGACGGTTTTAGTGCAAAACCATACCATGGCAAAATGGATAAACAGGAAAAGACCGAGAACCAGGATGCCTTTTTAAATGGTGAAACGCAAATTATGGTGGCGACCTCTGCCTTTGGTATGGGGGTTGACAAGAAAGATGTGGGCTTGGTCATTCATTACGAAATCTCAGATTCACTTGAAAACTATGTTCAGGAAGCAGGGCGCGCAGGCAGGGATGAAAATATTTCAGCTGATTGTTTTGTGCTTTTTAATGAAGAAGACCTCAGTAAACACTTTATTTTGCTGAACCAGACCAAGCTTTCCATAAAAGAAATCCAGCAGGTATGGAAAGCGATAAAAGATATCACAAGATTCCGTTCTAAAGTATCCAATTCAGCATTGGAAATTGCCCGCAAAGCAGGTTGGGATGATAATGTGGTAGAAATAGAAACACGGGTAACTACTGCCATTGCCGCTCTTGAAAATGCAGGATATCTCAAACGTGGTCAGAATATGCCTAGAGTGTTTGCAAACAGTATTTTATCTAAAAATGCCCAGGAAGCTATTGATAAGATAAGCACTTCTGAAAAATTTGAAGAAAAGCAAAAAGAACAAGGCGTACGTATCATAAAAAAACTCTTTTCAAGTAAAAGCAGAAAGCAGACCAATAACGAAACTGCCGAATCAAGGGTAGATTATATTAGTGATCATTTGGGAATTGTAAAAGAAGAGGTCATTAATGTGATAAACTTGCTGCGTGAGGAGAATATTTTGGCAGATGCAAAGGATCTGACTGCATTTATAAAGAAAGCAGACAATAAAAATCGTTCCCTTTCCATGGTAGAGGCATACAGTAAAATTGAGAACTATTTACTTCCTGTTTTTAAAGAAGAAGAAAGTATCTTTCATTTGAAAGAATTGAACGAAGAGGCAGAAAAAAATGGTTGTGAAGGTGTAAATACCAATAAGCTGAAAACAGTAATTAACTTTTGGTCTATTAAAAACTGGATTAAGAGGAAAAATTTAGAACATTCTAAAAATCACATTACTGTATACTGCCTTCAAAGTAAAGAGCAACTAAAAAATAAGCTTGAAAAACGGCATGAACTTGCAAAATTTATCGTTGAATTCTTTTATGATAAAACGATCACTGAAGCCATAAAAGATCAGGAAGATAAAGATGAGATTTTAGTGGAGTTTTCTGTACATGAGCTCAAGGCTGCTTATGATAATAGTTTCAGTCTTTTCAAAAAAGAAATAAGTATTGATGATATTGAAGATACATTGTTCTATCTTTCACGAATTGAGGCAATAAAGATAGAAGGTGGTTTTCTTGTCGTGTATAATCGTCTAACCATTGAGCGAACCGAACAAAATAATAAAAAGCAGTACACTAAAGACGATTATCAAAAGCTCAGCCAGTTTTACGAAAGCAAAGTCCAGCAAATTCATATTGTGGGGGAATATGCCCAACGGATGATCACCGATTACAGGAATGCACTTCAGTTTGCGGAGGATTATTTCCAACTCAATTATAGCTCTTTCTTAAACAAATATTTTAAAGGAAGCAGGCAAAATGAGATTAAGAGGAATATTACCCCTGCAAAATTCAGGCAACTGTTCGGTGAATTGTCCCCTACACAGTTGAAAATTATTAAGGATAATGAAACACAGCATATAGTTGTGGCTGCCGGTCCAGGTAGTGGAAAAACAAAGGTGTTAGTCCATAAACTGGCTTCACTCCTGTTAATGGAGGATGTTAAGCATGAGCAGTTATTGATGCTGACATTTTCAAGGGCTGCTGCTATCGAATTTAAAAAGCGTTTACTAAAGCTGATTGGCAATGCCGCGAACTTTATTGAGATTAAAACATTCCATTCTTATTGTTTTGATCTTTTGGGTAAGGTAGGCACTTTAGAAAAATCGACGGATATTTTAAATACTACTGTTGAAAGAATTAAAAATGGTGATGTTGAGGCCAGTAAAATTACAAAGACCGTTTTAGTTATTGATGAAGCCCAGGATATGAATGCAGACGAGTTCGCTCTTATTAACGCATTGATGGAGCAGAATGAAGAAATGAGAGTTATTGCCGTGGGAGATGATGACCAAAATATTTATGAATTTAGGGGTGCGAGCTCTAAATATCTTGAACAGTTCATTTATGACAATAAGGCCATAAAACATGAATTGGTTGAAAATTACCGTAGTAAAAGCAATCTGGTTATATTCTCAAATCAATTTGTCCGACAAATTCATCATAGGTTAAAAGAAACACCGATTATTGCCAATCAAACCGATAATGGAAAAATCAAGGTTGTTAGGTATCAAAGCAATAATCTGATTACGCCTCTAGTAACTGATATAGCTAACGCAGATCTTTCCGGAACCACATGTGTACTCACAAAAACGAACGAGGAGGCTATCAAAGTTGCTGGACTGCTTTTAAAAAATGGCATCAAGGCAAAGCTGATACAATCTAATGACGGTTTTAGTTTATATAATCTTGTTGAAGTTCGGTTCTTATTGGATAAAGTAGATTTGGATGCTGATATTTATACAATCAGTGATGAGGTTTGGGACAATGTTAAACGAGAACTTATCAACACCTTTCGTAACAGTAATAAATTAGAAATTTGCCTGAACATCATCAAAGATTTTGAAACCACTAATCCTTACAAAAAGTACAAATCTGATTTAGAAGTTTTGATCCGGGAATCTAAACTGGAGGATTTTTATAATGAAAATGGTGAAACAATTTTTGTGTCAACTATTCATAAAGCTAAGGGTAAAGAGTTTGATAATGTATTCCTTTTACTTGATAATTTTAATATAGCTACAGATGAAGCTAAGCGACAATTGTATGTAGCAATGACAAGGGCAAAACAGAATCTAAATGTACATCTAAATGCAAGCTATCTCAATCATTTGGTTTCGGAAAATCTTCAACAAATAGACGATTTTGAAACTTACACCACACCTGATAAAATTGCTATACATGCAACTTTAAAAGATATCTGGTTAGACTATTTTATTGACAAACAGGTTTTAGTTTCCCAACTGGTCTGTGGAGAAATGTTGTATGTTAAGGGTGATGAATGCTTAAACTCAAATGGGCAATCTGTGTTGAAATTTTCAAAGCTACTCATTAAGAAAATTGAGGAAATGGAATCAAAACACTATAAATTGAGAAGTGCAAATGTGAATTTCATATTATACTGGCTTAAGGAAGGAACTTCGCAGGAAATCAAGATAATTTTACCTGCGCTTTATTTTGAAGCTATTGAGTATAAGTAAAATTATATTTGCTAACTCTAGTCAAATTAGAATAATTACCATTGAAAATATCCAATATTTTTTCAAGATCTTCCAAAAAAAGTTCGATATTTGTCCCGGAAATGCTACTAGAAATGGCAAAGGCTGACAGAAAACTGTCAGCCTTTTTTCTTTTCCCCAACAGCAGGTATAATCCTTTATGCATTCTCCAAATCTAATTTACAGCCTAACATTTGCGAGTCAACACTCACATTCTCATTGACAATTTTTCATATCAGAAACTGAAAAAATGTCATTTTTTTCGCTTGGCACATTTTTGGATTTTCACATATAGCACACATCAAATTAGTGCATTAATCAAAAAATATTGTCAAACAATTTAAAAGTTAAATGTTATGAATCTTATCAAAAGAAACGGAAATCATACACCAGGTTTCCACCGTTCATTTTTTGATGACATTTTTGGCCGTGAGCTTTTCAATTGGGAAAACAACAATTTTTCTACCACAAGCACAACGTTGCCATCTGTAAACATCAAAGAAACCACAGACACTTATGAAGTTGAAGTTGCCGCTCCGGGGCTGGAAAAAAACGACTTCAAAGTCACTCTTGACGGTAATTTGCTGACTATTTCTTCAGAAAAAGAAAATAAGCAGGTAAGCGAGCAACAAAATTTCACACGCAGGGAATTCAGCTACCAATCATTTCAACGCAGTTTTGAATTACCAAAAAATGTGGTAGATGAAGAAAATATCAGCGCCCGATATGAAAACGGGCTGTTGCTGTTATCTATTCCAAAAAAAGAAGAAGCTAAACAGAAGCCTCCAAGAATGATTGAAATCCAATAATACCAATCATTTACCATTTAAAAGCTGCCCTTCGGGGCAGTTTTGCATTATCTTTAAAAGCCATTACTATGTCATCACAATTATTCTCAGGGATAGCTGTGCTGTCCTTTGTACTATTGTTGCTTATTCTCCTCCTGCGCAGATTGAAGCAACCTTATTTCATTGCTTATATTGCATCCGGTTTACTTCTTGGTCCAAAAGTTTTAAATATTATCCATTCGCCGGAAGTGGTGTCGGAATTAGGAGAAATTGGTATAGTGCTACTCATGTTTTCGATTGGAGCTCATATTGACCTTCGGAATCTCAGCAAAAATTTTTACAAACCATTATTAATAGCTTTTGTACAAGTTGCATTAAGTTTCCTCTTTATGTACTGTATAGGCAAACAGGTGGGATGGAATATCAATACGATTGTCTTAACCTCTTTTATTATAAGCCTGAGCAGTTCAGCAATTGTATTCCAATATCTGGCAAGGACAGGAGAAATTAAGAGTCAGCTTGGCATCATTACCTGTGGCGTATTGTTAATGCAGGATATTCTTGTGGTACCAATGATACTAACGCTAAATTTTATGTCGGGCAGTAACGCATCCATGCAGGACCTGGTAAAAGTTTGCGTAGGCGGCATACTGATACTTTTATTTTTAAGAGCCGCTATTACAAAGAAACTTTTCCGGATTCCAATGCGAAGAGAAATTATCGCCGACCACGATCTGCAGGTTTTTATTGGTTTTTGTATATGTTTCGGAATGGCATGGATTAGCTCCTGGTTTGGCCTGTCGCATGCTTTCGGTGCTTTTGCCGCAGGAATAATAATTGGCCGGGACAAAGCGACACGATGGCTTGAAAAATCGTTTATTCCATTCAGGGTATTTTTTATGGCTTTCTTCTTTCTGGCAGTAGGATTGCAGCTCGACATCCGCTTTTTTGTTGAGAATATGGATACAATTATTATGGTTACAGTAAGTGTACTGCTAATAAACAGCCTAATTAACAGCCTGCTTTTTAAGCTCACCGGAAATAATTGGAGAGACAGCATATATGGCGGCGCACTTTTATCACAGATTGGAGAGTTTAGCTTTATGCTTGCTACATTAGGAGCTTCCCTGGGATTGGTTACAAGTTATACGTATCAGATTACACTTGCTGTTATTACTTTCACCATGCTTCTAACGACAATATGGCTGACAATAATACAACAGTTAATCTATCGTTTACCAATTGCAAAGAACATTAAGATATAAAGAACTTACAAACATGTATGTACCTGACAATTTCAGGCGAAGTCGTTACAATTACAATTAATTTAATAGTATTTGAAATGGACAATTTATTTTTCATCTCACTCAATATTAAAACAGCATCCGGTTTTGAAAACTATGCAACCTACAATCTCGGTTCGAACAAAGAGAAGGCAAAAGCAATTTTTGACCAGCTGCATGGTTCATTAGATATCTCAGACAAAACCGTTCTGACTATGGATTTTACCGAAATGAAAGATGGAATACCACTACCCATAGCAATGCTGGACTGTACTTTTGACCAGATTATCTGTAACACAAGAATTATTACACGAGAAATATTTAAAAATTTAAATCTGGAAGAGGAATGAAACATATCTGTCGGAAATCAGATTAGAATTTTAGATACGCGCCACAATAATCATATATGTAAAATTTATTTTTTACTTAATTTTAAATGAAATGCAAGAAAACTTTATTGTAATTTTAAATAATTAACGGAGGAATTTAAATCCATAATTATTTTGGTACGGATGAATAAAAATTTGCATCTTAAATTCTCAACACAAAATTTACTTTGTTTTTTGAATTAGACATAAAGTTCCTAATGATTATTAATTTTAAACAAAATGGATAAAGTAAGAAATCAAACCCGTACAACTCTCTTGGATGTGTGCAGTATAGCATTTCTTATTTTATTCCCACACATTGTTCCACTGCCATTCTATATGTATGCTGTTATATGCTTATTGGTAATTTGGTTTCTTCTGCGAAAAAAAGGAATGTCATTTCGTGACCTGGGCCTTTCTAAAAGCCGCTTTACTCTAAAAACCATTTTAGCAGGTATAATTTCCGGTTTGGTATGGGTAGTTTTTATGCAGTTTATTTATATTCCTGTAATCAAAAGCCTCTTTGTTGTACCGGATTATACGGAATACAACTTCATACAGGGCAGCCTCTCCAAGCTCATAATGACCATTAGCGCTGCATGGCTCATAGGCGGTTTTTATGAAGAAATTGTATTTCGTGGCTATATACAATCACTATTTGAAAAATGGATTTCCAAAAGCTCAAGGATTCCATGGAGCATTATTATTACAAGCCTATTATTTGGCCTTTACCATTGGCAACAGGACACTTTTGGCATTATAGCGGCGACGCTGGGAGGACTATATTGGGGATTTCTATACCGAAAATACAATAACAATCTTTGGACTGTCATTCTTTCGCATGCATTATTTGATACTATCACTCTACTACTTATTTATACCGGAGTATTCGGTAATTTAAATTAATTATTGTGGACTGATTTCCCAATCAAATATTGCTTTTTACAAAATTAAATAAGACATTTAAAAACTAAATTTTTATAAAATTCACAATGAAAAAAGGAATTCTTTTACTCGCATTAACATCAATGATATTCTCGTGCAACAAGAAATCTGAGGACAACCAGAATACGGAAATAGAAACAGAACAGGTTTCTGAAAAAAACAACCAACCGGAGACAGAAAAAAAATTCAATATTGAAGACATCACTTTTTCGAATGCCAGCATAGGCGATTTCCCATTTTTCACTCTACCACAAGGACTAAAGCAGCAAAACAAACCATTGGAAAAAAAATTCGATGTCTGCTATTTTCCTATTGACGGCATAATGACTCCATTTGAAGGCAGGCTCTACAAAGCCAATATAACTTCCAAGCCGGGCGAAGAATTTTCACAGAGATATTTCGAAAAGAGCCTTGAAGATTATCTTACTTCAGTGGGAGCAGTAAAGATTTTTGATGGAAAAATTTCTTCCGAAGAATATGACCGATACAACAAACAGGATCCTAATAAAGGCGATGAAGGAGATATTGGTTATGCAGACGAACAGATTAAATTTTACATTATCCGTACAAAAGATAAAGGAAATATTTATGTTCAGTTTTCTGCTAATAATGCTGCCGGAAAGCTTAATATTCTTCAGGAAGAAGCATTCAAACAAACCATAACAAAGGTTACAGCAGATGAAATAGCAAAAGATTTAGCGGAAAAAGGCAAATCAATTCTATACATTAATTTTGACGTAGATAAATCTACAATCTCAGCTGATGGTAAGGAAATAGTAAAGGAAATCGCAGGAGCATTAAAAGAAAACCCTTCTTTAAAAATTGCCATAGAAGGACATACTGACAATTCAGGTAATGCCGCTCACAATAAAAAATTGTCCGATGATCGTGCTAAAGCTGTATTATCTGCCTTAACAACACAGGGAATTGACCAATCAAGACTGTCAGCCAAAGGTTTTGGGGCAGAACGTCCGTTAGTTCCAAACGATTCAGAGAGTAATAAAGCAAAAAACAGACGGGTAGAACTAGTTAAGATAAAGTAAAAAAGGAATTATTTACTTCAAAAAGCTCTCGTTCAAATTACTACATCAAAAAAGCTAACAGAAAAATCTGTTAGCTTTTTTTGTTTGTACCAAAACTATAAATGACTCCATCTGCATAGTTAAGGTTATTATAAACATCTTTATATCTATCATTATTTGTAATACTTTGGCTATATTCTTTACCAACTCTATAGCCTATGAAGCTTTCAGCATTACTTTCTTTTGCCGTGATATTATTTACGCAAGTTGTTACTGCACAACAAATGTTTCCTTATGAGCGAGATATTTCAAACAAGGAAAATTATATCCTCAAAGAAATTTCATTTAAAGCAGCAGAAAAGAAAGACAGTATTACCATTTATGGAACATTGGCGATGCCTAAATCTGGGTTTGAAAAATTAGTAATCATTGTACCGGGCTCAGGAGCAGATACCCAATACAGCCATTATAAACTGACGGATAAACTCTTGCAACATAACATCGCAGTTTACAGATATGACGATCGCGGTACGGGCAAATCCGGCGGTAAAAACAATAGCGCCAATTACACCATCGACCAGATGAGTGCCGAATTATACAATGCCTTCAAAGTCTTGAAAAAAACTACCGAATTAAATGGTAAAAAAATTGGAATGCTTGGTCATAGCCAGGGCGGAATGGTGACAATGGGCGCCTATAAACTTGGCGCAAAACCTGATTTTCTTATTCAATGGGCAACGCCGGTGCAAAAACATGGGGCTTTCCTGAAATACCAGTTAACAAAAAGGCCAGAACGGTTTACTGATATTTTTAAATATGAAACTTTAGAAGAAAAGCTTACTGTAATGGAATCGTTGCATAAAGTTGCGGAAGAAAATCCTGAGCTGGATAGCTGGCCACTTTCTAAAAAGCTTGACAAGGTTTCTAAAAAAATAGGTTATGATGAAAAACGCTACACCAGGTTTCCTTATATGACACTTACTTCTGAAAAAGCTGTTGTGCAGAAAAATCTTGAGCCTTTGTATAAAAATGCAAATTTTCCACTTTTATATATTGTTGGCAGCGCAGATGATTTTGTAGATGCCAATGCAGAAACTGCATTATTAAAGAATTTTGCAAATCCAAACATCACCGTAAAAGTCTATGATAAGCTGAATCATTATTTAGGCAATACATTACTTACATCTGAAAGTATGTATGCTATCAATGAAACGCCTGCCAATGAAATAGCCAATTGGATAAAAAACCTATAATGACTTTGCCATTACGCAACAATATCAATACGTTTGTTACTCTTTGCCGTTTCCCTTCCCCATTCAGAAATAGCCTGGAGTAACGGGATTAGTGTTGTTCCAAATTCAGTCAGCTCGTACTCTACTTTTAATGGTGGCTTGCTGGCATGAACGGTGCGCTTAATTAAGCCGTCTTCTTCCAATTCCTTTAATTGTAGGCTGATGGTACGTTCCGTAACCATTGGTAGCTCTTTTCGCAATTCGCTATAACGTAATTTCCGAATCAAATGAATAAGAATGACCGCTTTCCATTTCCCTCCAATATATTTCATGGTAAGACTGGTAGTACAGGGATATTTTTTGTCGTCTATGCAATACATTTATACTATCTTTTTTGACCGTTATTGCAAAGTTATCTAACTATACTTAATTTTGCAACTATAAAATATATAGTATAAAAAATCTGAACAGATATGAACTTCTTAGACCTTGCAAAAAGCAGATACACTACAAAAAGCTACAATCCGAATAAAAGGATTTCAGAAGAAACCATTGCAGAACTAAAAGAGATTTTAAGCCTGAGCCCTTCTTCTATTAACAGCCAGCCCTGGAAATTTATTTTTATTTCCGATGAGAAACTAAAAAGCGAACTGGCCGGCGTTTCTTATTTCAACCAGCAAAAAATCAATGACGCAAGCCATCTGGTTGTTTTCAGCGTGATTGATGACATTCAGTTATTTGAAAATCAAATCAGGCAAAATTTACCTGAAGGTTCGGTAAATTATTACAACCAATTTCTAAAGCCAAAACCGGAATCTGAAATCAAATCGTGGCTGGAACATCAGGTTTATTTGTCACTCGGGTTTTTCCTTTCGGCTTGTGCGAGTATGGATATTGACAGCTCACCTATGGAAGGCATAAAAAATGAAGAATACGACAAAATTTTGCAATTGGACGGCTATAGATCGTTATTTGCTGTTGCCATTGGTTACAGAAATCCGGAAGATTTTAACCAGCCTTCGGTTAAAGCCAAGGCGCGTTTATCGCTGGAACAGACAATACAATCTTTTTAACCCATTCACAGAATCCGGAGCGGAAAAATAAACAAAGTCATTATTACTTTTCAATCAAAAAGTCGGTACCGGAGTATCGGCTTTTTTTTGTATTCCAAATTATGGAGTTGCACAGGGAAATAAGCCGTTGGAAAACGCAAAAGTGGACCCAAGAGTGGAATTACTTTCGATAACTTTTCGATTGGCAGACGCCGAAGAATTTAAAAGCACCTATTTTGAAAGCTACGTAGAGGATATAAATACCTATTTGTTACACCTAATTATAGGGATGAAATGTAGATTATCAGCCCAATTATAAATATTTCAGCATACCGCAATAACCATTATAGCTCAGCCACCATGCCTGTTTTATTGTATTTGTTTTTATATTCCAGTGGCGACAAACCTGTAATTTTCCGAAACACCTCGCGAAAAGCCTTTACATCGGCATAACCAACCTCATACATTATTTCATTGATTGTTTTTCGGGAAGTTTCGAGTTCTTTTTTTGCCGATTCGATTTTTACTCTTTGCAGGTATTCAACCGGCGTATTGCCCGTTGCTTTTATAAATCTGCGGTCAAAATTTCTTCGACCAACAGTAAATTTCTTCGAGAGTTCTTCTATCGATATTTTCTCTGTGAAGTTCTTTTCAATATATTCCTGTGCTTTTACAACCACTTCATCACCATGTGTTTTCTGCCCGTTAAAAATCACAAAGTCAGATTGTGCCTGCCTGTCAATATCGATTTGAAAAACCTTGGAACAATAAATGGCTGTTTGCCTGTCATAATATTTTTCAACCAAATAGATAATAAGATTCAGGAATGAATAACCGCCGCCGTTAGTATAAATTCCCTGTTCATCTGTAATGAGTTTTTCAGCTTTCAGGTTTACCTTCGGGAACAACTGTTTAAAATTCGCAGCCGCATTCCAGTGAATGGAACAGCTTTTCTTATCTAACAGACCTGTCGAAGCCAAAATATAGGCTCCGGTACACATGCTCGCTACCTCAGCTCCTTTTTTGTACTGCTCCAATATCCAATCCACCAGAAGAACATTTCCTCCTTCTACTTTTTTAAAAGCAGCCAATATTGCAGGAATAATAATCAGGTCTGTTTTGGGAATGGAATTTATTCCTTTTTGTGGCATAACGGCAAGCAAACCATTTACAAAATTGGATTGTTCTGAAACACCCGCCATTTCAATAGTAAATACCGGGTCTTTATGCTGCCGGATATAATAATTATTGGCTTCCGTAAAAATATGATAGGCACCAATAATACACGATAGCGTGTTGGGTCCGGCCTGAGCATCGGGCACTAATATGGTAAGGTGTTTCATAGGACAAGATTTAAAACCATTTCATTTTATAACTCCATAGTTACTACAAAGTTAAAAAAGCATTTTGTCCAAATCAACCTCTTATAAAGTCTATTTCACACCCTATACAGGTAGTTTCTTGTCAATACCTTTGAATTAGAGAATAAAAACAACAATCAAAATAGCAAACAAATCATGAAACAAGAAGATTTTACAACCTCATTTACCGTGGAGGCTACGCCGCGAAAAGTATTTGATGCCATCAACAATGTACGCGGATGGTGGTCCGAAAACATAGAAGGCCCAACAGACAAACTTAACGGCGAGTTTTCCTATCATTATATGGATGTGCACCGTTGCAGGATAAAAGTAACGGAAATGCAGCCCGATACTAAAATAGTCTGGCATGTACTTGACAACCATTTTAAGTTTACCAAAGACAAAAGTGAATGGAAAGATACCTATGTGATTTTTGAAATTACTGAAAAAAATGGCCGGACGGAGATGAAATTCACACATCAGGGGTTAGTTCCAACCTATGAATGTTATCAGGTATGCCACGATGCATGGACCTACTACATACAGGAAAGCCTGAAAATGCTTGTCGACACAGGCAAAGGTCAGCCAACACCAAAAGAAACGGAATCGGCTGCTGTAACCAAACAAAACAACAACCCATCCGATACAAAAAGTATCTACCACAAATTACTGATTAAATCGCCTTTGGAAAAAGTATATCAGGCGCTAACCACACAGGAAGGACTGGCAGGATGGTGGACACCGGATACGATTGCTAAACCTGAAGTAGGCAGTATTTTAAGATTTGGATTTGGCCCGGAGTATTTCAAACAAATGGAAGTTTTGGAACTAAAACCGTACAGCTTTATAAAATGGAAGTGTATCAATGCCTTTGAAGACTGGATTGGCACCACGCTCACTTTTGAACTGGAAGCCCATCAAAAAGGATGCACTCTATTGTTTCATCATGACGGTTGGGAAGCCTATACACCGGAAATGGCGTCGTGCAGTTTTGATTGGGCGCTTTTCTTTAGGAGCCTGAAGTTTCTTTGCGAAACCGGTAAGGGATTTCCTTATCCCGATTTTGATAAATAATCTGACGGTTTTGCAGCGGGTAATTCTTTTTACGCAAAGGCACAGAGTCGCAAAGCAATTAGTATAAAACAGGAACGGCGGAGTATTCACTTCCGCCGTTCCTGTTTTTCTAAAAAGATATTTTTATAATTAAGCAGATGTTTTCTTACCGAATATTTTTTTTACTACAGTTACCAAAACAACTACTATAATTCCAACAACCAGACCAATACCAAATTCTTTAACTATTGAAGGTATGGAAGGAAATAATTCATGCAGGAAATGTACATTATGCACAAAAATTCCTCCGGCAACCAAAATTAGGGCTACAGTACCTACTACTGCCAATCCTTTTATAATCAAAGGCAATGACTTCACCAACAATGTACCTATTAAAAACAGAAACGATTTTTCTTTTGAACGCCTAATCAAATTGTAACCTGCATCATCCATACGAACAATTAGTGTCACAATACCATACACACCCACCGTGGCTATGAGTGCCACGGCTGAAACCGTAATTATCTGTACCGTCAAGGGTTCTGTTAATACGCTTCCCAAAGCAATGATTACGATTTCGACCGAAAGTATAAAATCTGTGGTGATAGCCGACCTGACTTTGGTTTTTTCCGCATCCCTATCATTTCGAACTTCTTCAACTGCAGGCGCATCATGACTGGCCGTTTTTCTGTGAAAAAGATATTCAACAATTTTCTCTACTCCTTCATACGCCAGAAAAGCTCCACCAAACATCAGGATAATTATAATAGCCAGCGGAAGAAAGGCATTTAACAGCAAAGCTATAGGTACAATAATTACCTTGTTAAGCAACGAACCTTTTGTAATTGCCCAAAGAACAGGGATTTCTCTGGAAGCCAAAAAACCGGTTGCCTTTTCTGCATTCACTGCCAAATCATCACCTAAAATCCCGGCAGTTTTCTTGGTTGCTAACTTTGTAGTCATCGCTACATCATCCATGAGTAGCGCAATATCATCTAAAACGGCAAAAATACCTGAAGCCATATTTTTTTTAATTATTCAGACCGCAAATTAGACAATCGGCAGGTGTCCTACAATAGCCGCAACAATTTTAATTGAATAAAATATTAAGTGGGAAAGTCGAAAGGTTAATAAGGTTGAAAAGTTGGAAAGTCAAAAGGTTGGAAAGTCGAAAGTTAAAAGACTATTCGGAATGTTTTTCAATATCCAATATCCACTATCAACTATGCACTATCAACTACCCACTATTTGGGCCAGTTCTTGAACCAGTTGCTAAAAAACTTGCAAAACGGCAGTATTTTGGCTTAAAAGGAAATATTTTACAACAATTTAACATTATTTAAATCTTTTTTCCTACGTTTGTAATCCCAAATCTAATATTAATTATGAATAAAACTACCTTATTAGGAGTGTTATGCCTATTCGTTATGGGCATAACCCAAGGTCAGGTTGTGTCTGAGAACAAGTCCCCACTTGAAAAAGCACAGCACTATCTTAAAGAAAAAGGAGAAGTAGTCTTTACTTTCCAGGCTCAATCCAAAGAACAATTTAAAGAACTGGCGCGTTTCTTGTCAATCAGCCACAAGAGAGTCGACCAAAACGAATTGAAAGTGGAGGCATATGCCAATCCGGAGCAATTCGAAAAATTTCAGACGTATGGCATTCCATATGAAGTCAGCGTTTCCGAAAATGAATTTATTGCAGACGAATATCTTGCTTATGGTACTTCAGCCTGGGATGACACATGGAATACATATCCAAAATATTCCGAGTACGTAGCCAAAATGCAATATTGGGCAAATACCTATCCCAATTTATGCAAGCTTCAGAGCATTGGCACCACCCCAAACGGACGGACACTCTATGTATTAAAAATTTCCGACAATGCACAAGTTGATGAAGCCGAACCGGAATTTCTATACACTTCTTCCATGCACGGAGATGAAATTACCGGATATCCAACCATGTTACGTCTTATTGATTATTTGCTGACAGGCTATGCTACAAACAGCGAAATCAGCGATATTGTCAACAATACCGAAATCTTTATCTGTCCGTTGGCCAATCCTGACGGTTCTTATAAAACTGCCGGAAACGACACTATGAATTCAACCGGAAATACGGCAACACGTGCCAATTCTGCCGGAGTCGACCTTAACAGAAACTATCCTGACCCAATTGACGGGCTTCACCCTGACGGTTATGCTTACCAACCGGAAACGCTTGCTTTTATGGAGTTTGAGAAAACAAGAAATTTTGTGCTGGCAGCCAATTATCACGGGGGTGCAGAAGTAGTTAACTTTCCATGGGATACGTCAACTACGCCAAGCACATCCAATTTCAGCATTCATCCGCACGACAACTATTTTAAGTTTGTTTCCAAGGAATATGCGCAGCTTTGCCAAACCGCAGACGGAAATGCCAACTATATGGACGATGTTTACAACTCCGGCCAATTTGCAGGAACCACAAACGGTGCGGCATGGTATTCAGTTTATGGAGGAAGACAGGATTGGAACAATTTCTTTAACCATAACAAAGAAATGACCATTGAGATTTCGGCAACAAAATTCCCGTCTGCAGCCAACCTTCCATTCTATTGGCAAAGAAACAGACAGGCGCTTCTTAACTATATGAAACAAGCCAACTATGGTCTCAAAGGAACTGTTAAAAACAGCGCTGGCGAAGCTATTGATGCCAAAGTATACATCAACGGCACTGACCTGATGGGTTCTTGGGTAAAAACAGGGCCGCTGGGAGATTATTACAAAGTAATGATTGAAGGAACATACAACGTAATTTTTGAAGCTCCTGGTTATATCAGCCAGACACAAAGTATTACTGTTTCTAATAATGCAGCCACTGTATTAAACGTAACAATGGTGCCAAGCACAACCATTCCAACGGCAAACGATAAAACCATCTGCGAAGGACAGACTGCTGCATTGACGGCAACCGGAACAGGAACTATCAGATGGTATGCAGACAATACAACCAGCACAGTACTTGCTACAGGCACTTCATATACCACTCCGGCATTAAGCGCAAATAAATCATATTTTGTTGAACGTGAAACTCCTCAAACGGTAGGTCCTGCAACAGTTTCAGGAGGTAGTACCGTAAACAATACAAATTCCAGAAACAAGTACATGATTTTCAGCGCTACGGCTCCATCAAAACTGAAAACAGTCACAATCAATACAAGTGCAGCCGGAGAAATTCTGGTAGAACTTCAAAATAGCACCGGAACAATGTTAGAATCCAAAATGGTAAAACTGACAGTATCCGGAACCCAAGAAATCGACCTGAATTTCTTTGTGCCTGCCGAAAATAACATGAGATTGGTTTTAAGACAAATTTCCGGATTCAATATTTATGCCGCTAATTCCGGAATCACCTATCCTTACAGCAACGGAATAGTATCAATTACTGCCAACAGCGGAACCGGAACATTCCTGCCTTTCTTTAACTGGAAATTCCAAACCTTCAAGAGTGTCAGAGACGAAGTTATCGTAACTGTAAAACCAAATCCTGCCATTACTACGATTACTCCAAATACAAAAGTGAGAGGCGAAGCAGGCTTTACGCTAACCGTAAACGGAACCAATTTTGTTAACGGCGAATCTATAATTAACTGGAATGGTACAAACAAGACTACAACTTTTGTAAGTTCAACCCAACTGACTGCATCAATTTCTGCTTCAGACATTTCTGCTAGCGGAACGGTAGAAGTCAAAGTATTTAATACATGCAATAACTTTTCCTCAACGGCAGCCAACTTTACGATTACGGCTCCAACATCAACAACATGGAACGGAAGCAGCTGGTCAAACGGAGCTCCAACCGCAAGTCTTGACGCTATTATCAACGGAAATTACGCTTCGGGTACTAACGGTTCATTTACAACCAAGAGCCTTACCCTGAACTCCGGTTATACACTAACTGTAAATACAGGAAGCAGCATCACCATCAGCGACGCTATCGTAAATAATGCAGGAGCAGCAAATTTCATTGTAGAAAGCAACGCCAACCTGATACAGACAAACAATGCCGTAAATACCGGCCTGATTACAGTAAAAAGAAACAGCGCTCCATTATACCGTTTTGACTATACTTTATGGTCTTCACCCGTGAGTGGTCAGAGCCTGCGTAATTTCTCACCTGCTACATTAACAAATCGTTTTTACATCTATAATCCTACATCAGGAAACAATGGGAACTATGAAGCCATTTTTCCTGCACAAAATGAAGGTACTTATACATTTGCACAGGCAAAAGGATACCTGATCAGAGTTCCGGACAATTATGTTTCTTATGTAAATTCATCCATTTCCGGAGTGTCTTATAATGGTGTTTTTGTAGGAATTCCTTACAATGGCAGCTTTAGCTTTCCGCTTTCCAATGCCAACAACGGATTCAACCTTGTAGGAAATCCTTATCCTTCGGCTATCTCAATTTCAGGACTATTTTCTTCTAATTCCAATGCTATTGACGGAACTGTCTGGTTTTGGAGAAAAAGAAATGGCGTTGCCGGAAGTGGTTATGCTACCACAACAGGACTGGGCATCACCAGCGCACAGCCGGAAGTAGCAGGCATGAATCCAAACGGAATCATCAGCAGCGGACAAGGATTTTTCGTGAAAGTGAAAAACGGTGCTACTCAGTCATCTTTAAATTTCAACAACAGTATCCGTTCGGCTGGTACAAATGGTGTATTTTTCAGAAATGGCAATACCAATTCAGACGAACCTGAAAAGCACAGAATATGGTTAAACCTGTCTAACGAAACAGATATCATTGGCCAGACCTTGCTCGGATATATGGCCGGTGCTACAGAAAATGTTGATTATGGCATTGATGGAAAATATTTCAACGACAGCCCAATTGCCCTGACTTCTTATATTGACAATTCAGAATATGCGATTCAGGGAAGAAGCCTGCCATTTTCTACAAATGACGTGGTTCCTCTGAGCTTTAAAACCAACGTTTCGGGCAGCTACAGCATTTCTATCGACCATCTTGACGGACTTTTTGAAGCAAACCAGGATGTTTTCTTAAAAGACAATCAGACCGGACAAATCCATAACCTAAAAATAGCGGCTTATAATTTTGTAACAGAATCCGGAAATTTCACCAACCGATTCGAGATTGTGTACAGAGCTGCACTGGGTATGGAAACCCCAACAATCAATTCCAACAGCATTGTCGTTTACAAGAAAAACGAAATGCTTTACATTGATGCCGGAAATTATATGATGGAGAAAATTGAGATTTACGATGTAAGCGGAAGACTTATTTATTCGAAGTCAGAAGTTGATGATACGAAAACCATAATCTCAAACCTTTCCGTTGCCAATCAGGTATTGCTGGTAAAAATCGTCACATCAGAAAACGGAACTGCTACCAAAAAGATGGTTTACTAATTAATAAAAGAAAACATGAAAGATATAGCTCTGAAATTCTCTGTCCTGATTTTCTTCTTATTTAATTCGTTGTCGGTACTGGCTCAAAATCCTGAAGAAGTTCCTGAAGAAGTTGACGGTCCTATTGCTCCTATTAGTGACCATCTTTGGCTTCTTGCCCTGGTTGGATTAGTCTATATTTTTTGTAAATACAGTCCAAAAACGGCGAAAGAAAAATCATAAAATTTAAAAAGAGCCGGTTTCCACATTAAATTTGTGACACCTGGACTTCAAAAAACGTAAAACCCTATTAATTAAAGGCTTGCAAGTCCCAGTATTTGCAAGCCTTTGTATTTTTTACACGATATTTTTGCTAATTTTTGTTAAAATTTAAAAAAACTTTTTTATATTTGAATACCCAAATCTAGTATTAATCTTTAAAATCTATAAAATAGCCCAAGTTGCTAACCCCTGCAACTTTCATACATTAAGACCCCAGTCTATTTTATCGTAATTTATCATTATCTAAACCCCATAAGATCATGAAAAAAACCTACCTACTAGGCTGTAAGCTGACGCTTACACTATTCCTTGTATTGCTTACTTCCGTAAGCTATTCACAAAACCAAACTTATACAACTTCAGGAACTTTTACCGTTCCCGTTGGCGTTACCAGCATCACTGTTGAAGCGTGGGGCGGCGGCGGAAAAGGAGGAACAAGAACCAGCAACGGCGGTGCCGGAGGAGGTGGCGGAGGCGCTTATGTCAGAAGCGTAATGACCGTAACTCCAGGAACTACTTATACCGTAACCGTAGGTGCCGGAAGTACTTCTACTGCAGCCGGAGGCGATTCATGGTTTGGCTCCAACACTACCTTGCTTGCCAAAGGTGGCGAAAGCGTAGCAAACAATACAACAGGCGGGGGCAACGGAGGCGCTGCAACTGCAAGTATAGGCGATTTTAAACGTTCAGGCGGTGATGGTGCCGATGGTTCTTCCCTAATAACCATATATGGTGGTGGTGGCGGTTCGTCTGCAGGAAATGCTCTTGCAGGAACCAACGGTACTACTTTTAACGGCGGAACAGCTCCCGCCGGCGGTGGAAATGGAGGTAATGGAGTCAACTCAAGTACCAACAATGGAAATGGCGCTAACGGTACTATACCCGGCGGTGGTGGCGGTGGTGGAAAAAGGACCAGCGGTTCTACTACCCGAAACGGAGGTAACGGAGCCGGCGGACAGGTCGTGGTTAGCTATACGTTGCCAAACGGACCGGGAGGAATTACAGCCGCCCTGCAATTATGGCTACGCGCTGACCTTGTAAACGGAACTAACTCTGTAGCAGACAATACGAATGTTTCTTCCTGGCAAACACAAGCTATGGGAAGCAACGCTTCAGTATATACATCCGGACAAGAGCCAAAATTCAAAAACAACCCGACAGATAACGTCAATTTCAACGCTGTTGTTGACTTTAAAAATGTTTCTACAGAAGCTTCCAGCAGCTATAATTACGGCCTTGCGGGTCAGCAATATCTGGTAGGAAATTCAGGATATTATACGCAAGACCAGTTTATTGTTATTATTCCAAACGTTACCGTGAACAGCTCTTTCGGAAGTATGGACATTCTCTGTTCCGATGCTGATACATCAACCCAGGAAAATGACGGAACCGGAATTGGTTTTGGAGCTTATTCGCAACGTTTCAACAACGAGGTTCTTTCCTATGCCTATGGCACTTCATCCGGTTTAGGAAACGGATACGGTGTTGCTGAAACAAGCACAACAAAAACTTATACAAACGTTGGGATAATCAATACCCGAAACAATGCAGGAGCTACTGCCCAGGAACTTTTCTATAATGGTGTAAGCGTTGTAAATACAACTTCCACCGGAACATTTACCAACCTATCCAACGGAAAATACTGGATTGGACGAAGTGAAGGATGGAAAGCCACTCTTGACGGAAGAGTTGCCGAAATAATTACCTTTAGCTCACGTAAAAACGATGCAACCGAAAGAATCCGGATTGAAAGTTATCTGGCTATTAAATATGGCATCACTATGGGCGTAAACGGTACGTCACAAAACTATACCAATTCTGATGGTACGGTAATCTGGAATGCGACCTCAAATGCAGGATTTAACTGGAACATTGCCGGAATCGGACGTGATGATCTTTCAAAATTAAACCAAAAACAATCCAGAAGTGTTAACTTGGCTACAGACGTTGCTATCGGATTAGGAGAAATAGCCACCACCAATACGCAAAACGCAGCAACCTTTACAACAAATAAGGACTACCTGGTTTGGGGATGTAATAACGGTACTTTTGCATCATCAGGAACAACCACAAACGTAAATCTTGGGGGACTTACGACTTCTTTTACGGCCGGAAACAGAAAATGGAAAATTGTTGAAACCGGAACAGATGTGGGCCAGGTAGTAGTATCACTTCCAAAATCTTCGCTGACTTCTAATTTCACAAAAACGGCTACACAGGAATATGTACTGATTGTTTCCTCAACAAGCGCTTTCGGCAGCAATGATATTGTTGACATCATCCCGTTGACAGATATCGGCAGCAATTATGAGGTATGGTATGATTTCGACGGTACTAAATTTTTCAGCTTTGGAGTTTCCAACCAATTTGACAACAAATACAGACTTGACAACCAGACCGGAGATTTTGTACTGGGAGAAAAAAACATCAACCTTAATTCGAGCTTTACTGTTTCTGGATGGATTAGACACACCAGCGGAGGCGGAACTGTTTTGGCAAAAAGCGGTGCCTACCAGTTCTATATCAACGGCTCCAATAAATTCGTAGGAAACTGGAATGGTGGCGATAGAATTACAAGTACAACTTCTGTCAATAACGGAAAATGGCACTATGTAGCCGTTGCTTTCAACAGTGGCACTGCCAGTCTTTATATTGACGGTGTGTTGGATGCTACCGCAACAGGTCAGCCAACACCTGTGTCTAATACAGCTAATTTTTCTATTGGTGCAATGTGGTCCAACAAATCAGCAATCTCCAGTGTATTTTCAGGTGATATTGATGAAATCAGGATTTGGAACAGCGCTTTGACAGCTGCTCAGATTCGTTATATCATGAATCAGGAAATTGAAAAAAATGGTACGAATACGTATGGAAAAGCCATTCCTAACACAATTACCAAAAATGATATTGCAAGCATTCCGTGGAATAATCTTCAGGCTTATTATGACCTGAATACTTTTTACGGTACATCCATAAAAGACAAATCCGATAATAATCGTTGGGCAAGAATCAAATACCTTACAGTAGACAAGAATATTGTAGCTACACAAACGGCTCCCCTTCCTTATGTTTCTGCAACAGACGGAGCATGGGCAACCACAACAACCTGGACGAACGGTAATGTACAGGAACTTCCTAATAATGTTTCCATAGTGAATGCCGGCATTCCGGTAGATTGGAATATTGTACAGACATCACACAATGTTACTTCCGTAGGCAATAAAACCCTATTGGGACTCAATGTTAGCAGCAATACATTAAGCGCCCAAAACGACACTAAGATAGAGGTATCTCATTACCTAAAAGTAAACGGAAAAATTGACCTTGTAGGAAAATCACAGCTGATACAGACATTAAACAGCGACCTTGACCCTACCAGTTCAGGAACTCTGGAAAGAGACCAACAAGGCACCAGTAATAAATACAATTACAATTACTGGTGTTCGCCGGTAAGTACTCAAAATGCGACGACAAATAATATCGGATATACCATAAATGGCGTATTGAGGGATGGTACAACAAGCACACCGCAAACCATTATGTGGACCTCCGGTACTGACGGAGCTCCGGGTTCGCCTATCACTTTGAGCAGTAAATGGCTTTATAAATTCCAAAGTGCCTCAAACAATTATGCCAACTGGATTTATGTAGGTCATACCGGAGGATTACTGGCTGCACAAGGCTTCACTATGAAAGGAAGCGGAGCTGCTACTCCAACACAGAACTATACTTTTGTGGGCAAGCCTAACAATGGAAGAATCCAGTACAACATAGGTCCAAACTTACTGAACCTGACCGGAAATCCATATCCATCCGCGCTGGATGCCACTGCATTTATTAATGACAACCTGGCTACTACAACCGGAACACTCTATTTTTGGGACCATTTTGGCGGTGAAACCCATGTATTGTTATCCTATTTAGGAGGTTATGCGGCAAGAAATCTCATTGGCGGTGTTGTAGCGATGTCACAGCCAGAGCTTCAGGATGTAGGTCCGGGTACCAAAATCCCGAACAGATATATACCAGTTGGACAAGGATTCTTTGTTACTTCAAGTAACATTGGTGGCGATATGGTGTTTAACAACAACCAAAGACAATTCGTTAAGGAAGATAATGCCAGTTCAAACCTGATGTTTAGAAACCAGGCGGGCAGTATTCCAAATGCCAGTCATTTTGAAAAAAATTCAGAAGATTTGGAAGAAGAACAGGATGATTTCATCAAAATACGATTAGGATACAATTCCAGAAACAATTACCACAGACAGGTTCTTTTAGGTTTTATGAACGAACTTGCCAGCAGTGAAATTGAACCGGGCTATGATGCCATCCACATTGACAATCAGGTTAACGACATGTATTTTGTCCATAACGGCACTAAACTGGTCATTCAGGGTGACGGTTATTTTGATGTCAACAATATCTATCCTGTAGCAGTAAAAGCAGACGCGGCAGGAAATGTAAAATTCATGCTTGACAAAGTAGAAAATCTGGACGAAAACCAAGGTATTTATATTTTTGACAACATGACCGGAATCTATCACAACATCAGGAACAATGCCTTTGAAATCAATCTTGATGCGGGATTGCACGACCGAAGATTTTCGCTACGATTCTCACCACGTGAAAACTTAGGAATTGAAAACCCGACCCTGGAACAAGGAGTTGATATTGCCTTTACAAGCAACAACAATACGTTACACATCAAAAACAAATTATTGGATACTACGGTAACTTCGGTTACTGCATATACAATATTAGGTCAAAGCCTTACCACATGGAATGTGGAAAATCAAACACAGCAAAACATCCAGGTTCCAATTTCAGGTTTAAGCGCCGGAGCTTATGTTGTCAAAATAATCACTACAGATGGTGAGCTAAGCAAAAAAATCATCGTAAAATAATTATAATAATGGGGATTATAATTATTTAGGTTGGTTTAATAAAAAAGTCCCGGAAACCCGGGACTTTTTTTATTCGTATTTTAATTATTGTAACATCTTTTTCAGGCCTTCAAAATCTAAAGTGTGTTTCTCACCCGTTATTAAATCTTTTACACTGTAGCTTCCGGTTGCAATTTCATTAGAACCTGCCATTACAGCAAAAGAAATCTGGCGTTTTTCGGCATATTTGAACTGCTTGTCTAATTTCGCCTTGTCAGGATACAATTCTACTTTTATGCCTTCATTTCTTAATCTTGTAATGGCCTGCATCGCATAAAAAGCTTCGGCCTCTCCATAGTTAAAAAAGATGGCTTTGGAAGTAGCCGTAACCGTTTGCGGAAAAAGCCCCAATTCTTCCAATACGAGATAAATTCTGTCAAGTCCGAAAGAAATCCCGACACCACTCACATTTTTCAATCCGAAGATTCCGGTCAGGTCATCATACCTGCCACCACCACCAATAGAACCCATGGCAACGGTTTTTGGAGCAGCTACTTCAAAAATAGCTCCTGTATAATAGTTCAATCCACGAGCGAGTGTAACATCCAAATCCAGATTTGATTTTTTCAAGCCTAACTTAGTCACCGTATCACAAATAAATTGCAACTCCGCTACTCCTTTTTTTCCTTCTTCAGACGACTGCAAAAGTTCTGAAAGCTTCTCTATCTTTTCTGCAATTGTTCCGGTAAACTGAAACAAAGGCTGGACCTTTTCGATAGCTTCGGGCGAAATTCCTTTTGCAAGCATTTCTTTTTTCACGCCTTCTTCGCCAATTTTATCCAGCTTATCCAAAGCCACGGTAAAATCAATAAGTTTATCGCTTGCGCCAATAACTTCTGCAATACCGGACAAAACTTTTCTGTTGTTAATTTTTATGGTAACACCTTCCAGACCTAATTCGGTAAAAACCGCATCATACAACTGTACCAATTCCACTTCCTGCCATAAAGAAGTCGAACCAACCACATCGGCATCACATTGGTAAAATTCCCTGAAACGTCCTTTTTGCGGATTATCGGCTCTCCAAACAGGCTGAATCTGATATCTCTTAAACGGAAATTCTATCTCCGCCTGATGCTGTACAACATATCTGGCAAAAGGCACGGTCAGGTCATAACGCAATGCTTTTTCTGATAATGAATTGGAAAATTTGGCAAGATTATTTGCCTCCAAAGCTGCTAAATCCGCTTTTCTGACCTTATCGCCAGAATTTAAAATCTTAAAAATCAAACGGTCGCCTTCTTCTCCGTATTTTCCCATAAGGGTTTCAGAATTTTCAAAAGACGGCGTTTCAATAGGCTGATAGCCATATCGTTCAAAATTGGTTTTTATAATCTGGATAATATACTGTCGCTTCGAGACCTCGATTGGTGAAAAATCTCTGGTCCCTTTTGGAATTCCCGGTTTGGCCATTTTTAGACTTCTTATATTGTAATTTAAACTTATGCAAATATCTTATTTTTATTTGGGATTTGGGAAAATAGAATCGGGTTTCAACTTCCCTCCCCGACTTTGGACTTTCGACCTTCGACTTTCAACCTTCGACTTTCGACTTTGGACTTTCGACTTTGGACTTACAACTTTCAACCTTCGACCTACAACTTTCGACTTTCAACTTGCAACTTTCGACTTAAAATTCATACTTTAGAGCCATAAAACGGAGACATGTTCAAACTGCTGAAAGAAAACGTGCATATCGCCATGGGTTCCATCCGAACCCAATTATTGCGTACCATCCTGACGGTACTTATTATCGCTATCGGAATCACGGCTTTGGTTGGAATCCTTACCCTGGTATCTGCTTTGGAGAATACCATTAGCGGTAATTTTTCCTCTATGGGCTCTAACACCTTTTCAATGAGCCAATACGATTCATCCGCTCAAATCAACAGGAATAATAATACTGAAAAAGTCAACCCGATTATAAGCTATCCGCAGGCAAAAGCATTTCAGGAAAAATATTCCTATCCTTTTACTACAACCTCTTTGTCTTTTACGGCAACCTCAACCGCTGAAATCAAATTTGAAAATAAAAAGACTGACCCGGATATTTCCGTTTTGGGTGTAGATGAAAATTTCCTGGTGAATTCAGGACTGGAAACACAAACCGGAAGAAATTTTACCGGTTTTGATATTCAAAACAACAATTATGTATGCATTGTGGGTTCCGATTTTTTAAAAGGAATTCTAAAAGACGTCAATCCAATTGATAAGGTACTTTCCATTCGGGGTGCTAAATTCAAGGTAATTGGAGTCCTTAAAGAAAAAGGCTCCACCTTTGGAAACAGCCAGGATTTACGCGTATTGATTCCAACCCAAATTGCGCGTTCCCTGTTTACTGCACCCAACATCAATTATGACCTTAAAGTACTTGTAGGAAAAAAAGAATTATTGGATTCGGCTGTTGATGATGCCATTATTACGATGCGTAGAGTACGTAAACTGAATCCGGTTGAAGAGAATAATTTTGGAGTTACCAGAAGCGACGAACTTTTAGAAATGCTACGCTCCCAAACAGAAATTATGGGCTATGCCGCCTGGATTATTGGCATCATTACCATTTTTGGTTCCTCTATTGCCCTGATGAACATCATGATTGTTTCTGTGACAGAAAGAACACGTGAAATTGGCGTTCGGAAAGCACTTGGAGCAAAACGTTCCACCATCGCCTTCCAGTTTTTCACAGAAAGTCTTGTTATTGGGCAAATTGGAGGTTTTGTTGGAATTTTTCTCGGAGTACTGATTGGCTATTTAATTTCTCTCGGTCTGAACTTTGAATTTGTTGCTCCGTGGATGGCAATCATCGCTGCTGTAATTATCAGCTTTATCGTCGCCTTATTCTCCGGACTCTACCCTGCCATTAAAGCAGCCTATCTGGACCCGATAGAAGCTTTAAGATACGAATAACAGTCTATTTTCTTCCGAAAATCATCCTGTCATTTCCATAAATATCTTTTCTTAATTCGATTTCGTTAAAGTTTTTCGCTTCTAACAAATCAATCATTTCAGTCCCCAGGTATTGATTAATTTCAAAATACAGCGTTCCGTTTTCTTTTAGGTTTTTCTGTGCCAGTTCAGAAATCTTTCTGTAAAAAAGCAAGGCATCATCATCTTCCACAAACAAAGCCAGATGGGGTTCATACTCCAAAACATTCTTTTTGATTTCGTCCTTTTCAAGGTTTCTCACGTAAGGCGGATTGGAAACAATAAGGTCAAAATCCTGTTCCAAATCTTCAGTTTTTAGTATATCCCTTTGCATAAAAACAACATTGGCTTCATTAGTAAAGGCATTCTTTTTTGCCGTTTCCAAAGCTTTTTCAGAAACATCAATGGCAAAAACTTCAGCATCGGGAAGATTTTTCGCCAGTGAAATCGCTATACAGCCACTACCTGTTCCTATATCCAGAATTTTGATTTTTCCTTTGAATTCGTTCTTTTTGACAATCCATTCCACCAATTCTTCAGTTTCCGGTCTCGGTATTAATGTATTTTCATTGACTTCAAATTCGAGTCCGTAGAAATGGGCCTTACCCAAAATATATTGTATTGGAATTTCTTTTTCGAGCTTTTCCAAAACCAGATTCCACCTGCTGATTTCCTGGTCTGTAAAAACAAAATCAGGTTGCAACGCCAGGTCAATACGTTTCATTTGGTAAAAATCTTCTAAGAGTATATAGAAAAAACTTTCTGCTTCAAGCACATCATACAGAGGTGCCAGCTTTTGTATAAAACGATTCCGGTAATCTTTGGCTAACATTTTTGATTGGTTTTTGCAGATTTAGCAATCGAACTGGATAGCAATTTCAGCAACTTTTTTGACATTGCTTCCGGGTTCGGCTTTGGAAGAAAGGAACAAAATTACTCTTTCCTCTTCATAATCCCTATTGGCCCCAAAAATAAAATCCAATTTGCCATCGCGGTCAATATCGCCTGCAAAAAGTAATTCAACAAAAGTATCGTTAAACGAAGCCTCCTGTAAAAGTAGCTTTTCGGGAGTATTTTTCGTGGAAATATACAATTTGTAGTTTTTCACATTCTGAAAAAGTTCTTCTTTCCCGTCATCATTAATCACTTTTTCAGATGCCAGCACTTCTCCTTCTCCTCTCAAAACATATTCCGTGCCATTAAAAGTAAGTGTTATTTTTTCGTTTGGCCAAATCTTATTCCTGTCCATTTTCAATGATTTGATTTCCCCTGATTTTAATTCCGGCAAGTCAATAAAAAGAAGCGTTTTTGTGGCAGAGTTGATAATTCTGGTAGAATCGCCTGCACATTCGTCATATCCGTTTTCTATCTTAAAATCAGCTTTTCCCAGATAAAACCTGCCATTCTTCTCATACAAATCCGCCCAATTTTTAGTCAAGGAAGTGGCAGGATTTTCATTCTCCCAGGTGCGATAACTTGTAGCCCTTAAAATATCAAAATCGTTTTTGAAATCAGCTTCATCAGCAGGCATCTCCACCGGAGTTTCTTTTTCTACCACCGGAACATTAACCGTATCAACGGTTTTTTCCTGTTCTACCACTTCTGCTTTCTTACAGGAAAACAATATAAAAAAGGCGAAAAAAGGGAATAGTATTCTTTTCATTTTCAGATTCTGGATTTCAAGCCCTAAAAATTTTAGCTTATTTTTGTTCCGTGAAGATACACGAAAAATACATATTACGATGCATTGAGCTTGCCAAAAACGGACTTGGAACAACTTATCCGAATCCTTTGGTAGGGAGCGTTATCGTATATGACAATAAAATCATAGGCGAAGGCTGGCACAAAAAAGCCGGAGAACCCCATGCCGAAGTCAATGCGGTCAATTCTGTAAAAGACAAATCACTGCTCGAAAAAGCAACCATTTACGTCAGCCTGGAACCCTGTAGCCATTTTGGAAAAACGCCTCCTTGTTGCGACCTGATTATACAGCAAAAAATCCCCAATATTGTCATAGGAACAATTGACCCTTTTGCAAAAGTATCCGGAAACGGAATCAGGAAACTCGAAGAAGCCGGCAGGAACGTAACGGTTGGCATTTTGGAAAAGGAATGCAACGAACTGAACAAGCGTTTCTTTACATTTCACCAAAAGAAAAGGCCCTATATTATTTTAAAATGGGCTGAAAGCGCTGACGGTTTTTTAAGTCCGGACACCCGGGACGAACAAAAACCGGTATGGATTACCAATACCTATTCCCGACAATTAGTCCATAAATGGCGAACCGAAGAACAAGCCATTTTAGCAGGAACACAAACTGTATTGGACGATAATCCGAAGTTAAATTCCCGCGATTGGAAAGGCAATAACCCTATCCGAATTGTATTGGACAGAACCGGAAAAATCCCAAATCACTATGCCGTCAAAGACAATACGTCCAAAACGGTTATCATTACCGAGCAGGAAAAAACGACAAATTCTGAAAATATTATTTTTGAAAATACTATCTTTGATAGTAGCCTCCCCGATTCTATTTTGAAAATTTTGTACAAGAACGATATTCAGTCCGTGATTATCGAAGGCGGCAAAATGACATTGCAAACTTTTATAGATGCAGGACTTTGGGATGAAGCCAGAGTCTTTAAAGGAGCCATTTCATTGGTTTCAGGAACGGCGGCTCCAAAATTTAAAGGAGAATTGATAGACAGGAAAAACATCCTGAATGACGAACTTTTAATTTTCAAAAGCCATGATTAATACAATAATTTTCGATTTTGGAGATATTTTTATCAATCTGGATTTCGAAGCCATGCAAAAGGCGTTGAAATCATTGGGATTAAAAGAATGGACAGAGGAACTGGACAAATTGAACTATAAATTCGAAAAGGGAAACATCAAAGAAGAAGCTTTCCTGAAAGGAATCCAAAGCCATATTCCTAATGCTTCGCTGGAAGAAATCAAAAATGCCTGGAGCAAAGTGCTTTTGGATTTTCCCTTATACCGATTGGAATTTCTCCAAAAGCTCTCGCACAATTACCGTTTATTTTTGCTAAGCAATACCGATTCCATCCATGTGGAGCAATTTGAACATATTGTTGGCGAATCGTTCAGCCGGGATTTTTACCAATGCTTCGAGAAAGTTTATTTTTCGTTTGAAATCGGACAGCGCAAACCGGAACCGGAAGCCTTTAACTATATTATCAACAAACACGAATTATCACCCAAACGCACTTTATTTGTTGACGACCGGAAAGACAATACAGATGTTGCCGAAAGCCTCGGGTTTCAGGTATGGAACTTAAAAGTTGGCGAAGAAGATGTTGTAGATATGTTCGACAAAAAAATTATTTCATTATAAATCTTGGAAGTAAAAGATACTTACAGAACGCTTGATTTTCCTTCGGAAGAAGTCTTATACAAAGAAAAAAACAGCAAATTTTTCGGTTATGCATTCCCGATTTCCTCTGAAGAGGAAGCCAAAGAAATCCTGGACAGCCTGCGCAAGCAGCATCACTCTGCCAGACATTGGTGTTATGCGTTCCAGATTGGAACAGAAAAAATACATTTCAGGGCTAACGATGACGGCGAACCCAGCAATAGTGCCGGCATGCCCATTTACGGACAAATTCAATCGTTTGAAATCACAAACGTACTGGTTGTGGTTGTTCGTTATTTTGGAGGAATCAAATTGGGCGTTGGCGGATTGATTGTTGCCTACAGGGCTGCGGCACAAATGGCGCTGGAAGCTTCAGAAATTGTAGAAAAAACGATTGACATCCATTACCTGATTTCTTTTGACTACAAAAACATGAATAAAGTAATGCGGGTCATCAAGGAAAAAAATCTGGATATCGTTTCACAAAAAATGGAAATGAGCTGCGAGATTGAAATAAAAACCCGAAAAAAAAATGCCGAAATGGTATTCGACATTTTTTCTAATTTATATGAAATCGGCATCAAATTGAAAGAATAAATACCGATTTGATATTATTCTTCCTCAAGCGCTAAAAGCTTCTCAACAATATAGTCCGGAGGAAGCGTTGGACGTCCGGTTTTCATGTCAACAAATACTAACACCGAATTACCGATTGTTAATAACTCATTCTTTTCATTATAAATTTCGTAGTCGAATTCTATCTTGACAGACGTCTGGCTTTTAAAGATGGTTTTTACACGAATCAGGTCGTCATATCGAGCCGGTTTTTTATAGTTCATAGAAAGTGAAACTACGGGAAGCATAATTCCGTTTTCTTCCATCCATTTATAAGAAACCCCTAGATTTCTGAGCCATTCCACACGCCCCATCTCGAAATATTGGGCATAATTTCCGTGATAAACAACCCCCATTTGGTCCGTTTCAGCATAACGAACTCTTACTTTAAACTCATATTCCCGCATACCTTTTTTTGTAATTTAAATTTAAGGTTAAGACAATGTATTTTTACTGTGTACTTACAACAATATTTTTACAAAATCAACATGTAATTAATTTTTTTTTACAGATTTTTGTCACATATTTGTTCTCCCAAAGAAGTTACGAAAGAGGCTCTTTTTCTTTTGTAGGAATAACTTTAAAAACATAATAATTTATCAGGATAATATGAACAAAACTGCGCAATCGGTATGGGAAAACTGTCTCTCTTTTATAAAGGACAACATTCAAGATCAGGCATACAAAACTTGGTTTGAACCTATTAAATCGGTTGAGCTAACAGACAATGCTTTATACATCCAGGTTCCTAGTAAATTCTTCTATGAATGGTTGGAGGAACACTATGTTAAATTATTAAAAGTTGCGTTGACAAAAGAACTTGGAAAAAACGCAAAGTTACTCTATAAAATTAAAATGGAAAACACTTATGGCAATAAACAACCGTTTACGGAACAATTGCCTAGTGCGCACCGCCAACCTGTAAAAGCACAGGATGTTGATGTTCCGTTACAAAATAAAAATCCTGAACTGAAGAATCCTTTTGTTATTCCGGGAATCAGAAACGTCAAAATCGAATCCCAGCTGAATGCCAATTATAGTTTTGACAACTTTCTGGAAGGTGATTCCAACCGATTGGCCCGTTCAGCAGGTATGGCCGTTGCCAATAAACCAGGCGGCACTTCCTTTAATCCTTTATTGATTTTTGGGGGCGTTGGTTTGGGTAAAACCCACCTGGCACACGCAATAGGTGTCGAAATAAAAGACAAATACCCTGAAAAAACCGTACTTTATATTTCTGCCGAAATATTCACGCAGCAGTATATTGATTCCGTAAAGAAAAATACGCGTAACGATTTCATCCATTTTTACCAATTAATAGATGTACTTATTATTGACGACGTACAGTTCTTATCCGGAAAAACAGGAACACAGGATGTATTTTTCCACATATTCAATTACCTGCACCAAAACGGAAAACAGGTAATCCTTACTTCTGACAAGGCTCCTGTTGACATGCAGGATATTGAGCAAAGATTGCTTTCCCGTTTTAAATGGGGACTTTCTGCAGAATTGCATCAGCCGGATTACGAAACAAGAATTTCCATTTTAAAGAACATCCTTTATCGTGATGGAGTTGAAGTTCCGGAAGAAATCATAGAATATGTTGCCCGAAACATCAAGACAAACGTACGCGAACTCGAAGGAGCTATCATTTCATTGATTGCACAATCTTCTTTCAACAAAAAAGAAGTAACCCTGGATCTTGCCAAGCAGATTGTAGAAAAATTCGTGAAAAACGTAAAACGCGAAATCTCAATCGACTATATCCAAAAAGTCGTGTCGGATTATTTCCAGCTAGATTTGGATATGCTTCAATCAAAAACAAGAAAGCGACATGTGGTACAGGCAAGACAGCTGGCCATGTTCTTTGCTAAAAAATACACCAAAGCTTCTTTGGCCAATATTGGCTCACAAATTGGAGACCGTGACCATGCAACCGTGCTTCACGCGTGCAAAACTGTTGACAACCTGGTTTCAACAGACAAGCAGTTCAAAAAATTTGTAGACGATATCAACAAGAAATTATCTTTATAAGAATCCGGAAACTTCCCGAAGCCTGAATTCTGATAACTGACATCTTTTAAAATTATGCCCGTAAAAATATTGATGGTCTGTCTCGGAAACATCTGCCGTTCACCATTGGCAGAAGGAATCCTGCAGTCCAAACTTCCGCGTGACAGGTTTGTTGTAGATTCTGCAGGTACCGGTGACTGGCATATAGGCAGGCAACCCGATTCCCGATCGATAGCCGTAGCCAAATCAAACGGACTCGATATTTCAAGACAAAGAGGAAGACTGTTTACCGCCACAGATTTTGAGACCAACGATTATATTTTTGTAATGGACAATTCCAATTATAAGGATGTGATGCGTTTGGCTCCGAATGCAGAAGCAAAATCAAAAGTCAGCCTGATTCTTAACGAACTTTTCCCGGGTGAAAATGTAGATGTTCCGGATCCTTATTTTGGATTGGAAGACGGATTTTCAAATGTTTATGGAATGTTGGACGAAGTTTGTGAAATCATAGCCGATAAACTCAAAGCAAAACACCAATGAAAGTCTTAGGAAAACTATACCTGATTCCGACCACGCTTGGCGAAAGCGACCCGATGGACGTATTGCCGCAAACCGTGAAAAGAGCCATTGATTTCATTGACTACTATATTGTCGAAAACGAAAAAACAGCCCGAAAATCCATAAAGGCTATACACCCTGAAAAAAAACAGCCGGATTTAAAAATAAGCCTGCTTAACAAACATACTGACAGTCGCGAATACGAACAGATGATTAAACCCTGCCTGCAAGGAATTAATGTAGGATTAATGTCTGAAGCCGGATGTCCAGGAGTTGCTGACCCGGGTGCTGTAATCGTCAAGATTGCACATGAAAGAGGAATTCAGGTTGTGCCGTTAGTAGGTCCTTCCTCCATCCTATTAGCTCTTATGGGTTCGGGAATGAACGGACAGAGCTTTGCCTTTAACGGCTATCTCCCTATTGACAAATCGGAAAAAAAATCGGCTTTAAAAAGCCTGGAAAAACTGTCCTACGACAAAAACCAGTCACAGCTTTTTATAGAAACACCTTACAGAAATAACAAACTTCTGGAAGACCTGCTCCAGACATTGCAAGGCAACACCTTATTATGTATTGCGTGCGATATTACGTTACCTACAGAGTACATCAAGACCCTGAGGGTAGCCGACTGGAAAAAGACAAAAACAGACCTGCATAACAGACCTTGCATTTTTATCATCCACAAAATCAATTAGAAAATTATTAGCATAAAAAAAGGAAGACTTTCGTCTTCCTTTTTTATTTTCTGTAAGCTTTTAATTCAGCTTCACTTTTGCATTCATATTAGGAATGATATGCGAAGTGTCATAGCCGCCAAACAGCTTAAAATAACTTTTCATTGAGGTACCAAAACCATCTTTAAATTTGCGTTTGCCATTGCTGTGCAGATAATTCTTTACAGAACCGGCCCCACCTAAATGTGCCGCTGCCAGAATTCCGGATTCGGTAATTTTCACACCGTTGATAATCTTTCCTTCAAATTTTTCAATTTCAGCAGACAATTGTGCCTTGTTGATGGACAATAGCGCCTTGAAAGCTTTTTCCTGAAGTCTAGGATTGTTTAAGAATTCGCTTCGGCTTTTAATCCCAATAGAACGCAGAGCCGACATACCAAACTGGTATTTGCCCATGTATCCAAAAGGATTCACTAATTTGTATTGGCCTTGAGATTCTCGGATAGCTATGGCTTGTTTAAAGCCGGTGTACGATTTCCCGGTGTAAGGGAGTTCCAGGTTGACATATTGGCTTTCATCCAGTGTAGGAACGGTGCTAATGATTTCTTCATCATCTCCTACATAAAACCAAGAGTCTTTTTCAGATTCTTTAGAGGTAAACCCTAATGTAATGAACGCAACGGACAGTATCAGTCCGCCAAAAAAATAATACTTTCTTAACATAAATTTGATTTCTCAAGCGCTGTCACCATCTTGAAATTTCTACGCGGCAAATATACAACAAATAATATTAATCTGAAAATCAGCCTGTTAATGTTTTCTAAAAATAGATAAAGTGCCACTTTATACCGCCTAACTCCCTGAATTCTATAGTTGGTGCAGGAATTTTTACAGAATTAAAAACAGAGAAAAGCGTCTTTAAAAAATGTGAATTGGTATTAATTTTTGTCAAATCAACGTCAAGACTAAGATAAAATTGGCGCGTTCTTTCCTTTTCGGGCAGGAAAATCGTATTTACCAATTCGTCATTTGCCGTAATCATTCCTTCGCCTCCATAGCCAACGGCCACATTGAGCCATTTTGGGATTTTTGATTCCTTAAAAAAAGAATGGATATTGGCTGAAAGCCAGTAGGTCTGGCCGTTATAATCTTTTAGAATTTCTTCAGAAAAAGAAGCGCCCAACACTTCCGGTCTTGCCTTGGCATAAGGAGTTCTGTGAAAAGAAAACTTAGGAACAATTCGCTGTTCGTTCCAAAGCAGTTCCTGTGATACATATAATAAAGTTCCCGAAGCATTAGCTGCAGCATCACCCCACGAAAATCCCCATTCAGAAGAATAGCCGTCAAGGACTTCCACGGCGGTCAGGAAAACAAAACCTGTGGTGGCTCCGTAAATTAGCTGGTCCTTTTTTGAAACACCACTCCAGTTCAGAAGTTCTGCCCCAAAACGGCCAATATGATAAGAAGAATAGACATGCCCGGCCTTGTCCATCTGAAGCCAGGATGCATTGTCATTTTTGAAATGGAAGCCGGATTTGTCGTAATCATTGTACCACAATTGGCTCAATCCGACTAAGGCTCCTGTTATGGCTACACCTTCCGAAATAACAACGGCATTTCTTCGCGGTATATTTAAACTATCAGATGGCCTGAGAAAATCCTGAAATTGATTTTGCGCCAGGCCATCTGTAAATAGCAGCAAGAATAAAAAATATAATGCGCTATGATATTTCAAAACTATCTTTTGATTCCTTGTTTGTTCACCCAAGCTACATATTTCTGACGGTTTACCTCATGCTGAGCAGGTGTCACTGCAAATTCATGATAACCAAAATTAGTCACGCTTGCACAGAAATAGATATAATTGTGTTTTTCCGGATTCAATACGGCATCAATTGCCGATACGTCAGGCATAGCAATAGGTCCTGGAGGCAATCCAAAATTCCGGTAGGTATTGTATGGCGATACCGTTTCAAGGTCCTTGTACAGAACTCTTTTTATGACACGGTTAAAATCATTGGCTTCTTTTTTCACGGCATAGATAACCGTAGGGTCCGCTTCCAGTTTTATTCCTGATTTTAATCGGTTTAGGTAAACACCCGCTACTCTTGGTCTTTCGTCTGTTTTTACCGTTTCCTTATGCACGATTGATGCCAAAGTAGAAACTTCCAATGGTGTAAGATTTTGGGCTTCTGCTTTTGCCTTTCTTTCATCATTCCAGAAAGCACGGTATTCTTTTGCCATCCTGTCACGGAATTTCTCTGCAGAAGTATTCCAGAAAAATTCATACGAATTAGGGATAAACATACTCAATACATTTTCTTCCGTAAATCCGTTTTCATCCAAAAATGCCTTGTCTGTAAAAGCTTTCATCAGAGAAGTACTGTCCGCTTCAATCTGCGAACCGATTCTTCCCGCAAAATCCTCCAGTCTTTCCTGGTTATTGAATGCCAGTTTTACCGGAAGGCTTATACGTAACGAATTGATGATATCATTATTATTCATTCCTTTTTTCAAAAGAAATTTACCCGGTTTTACATTAGTAATGTATGATTTCTTTTCTGCAACCATCCTGAAGTTATCCAGATTTTCAACATAGGGTGCTACAATTTTTTCTGCAGTTTCATAATTTGCATCTGTCGGAATATAGACATACACCTCCTTTTCAGAGAAGTTGGTATTGGCAGAAAAGATTTTTCTGTACAACATATAACCATAGACAGATAATGCCAGCACTAAAAGCACTGAAAATATGGCAACGATTTTTTTAATTTTCACGTAATACTTTTTTTAAGATTGTTGATTGATTAGCTGAAACATCGCTTCGTCTTTATAAACGCCATCGATGAGATTCCATTGTTTTTTTATTCCGATTTTTTCAAAGCCAAAATTAGTAAAAAGAGCTATACTTGCTTCATTCTCCGGATTGATATTTGCGAAAAGCTGTTTTAAATTTAACTGGCGGAAAGAATATTGGATAAGCAGTTCCAATGCCTGCGAGCCTATTCCCTGATTCCGATTCCCTTCGTTTTTGATTACAACCCCTATTCCGGCACGATTGTTCCTTGGGTCGTATTCAAAAAGGTCAATCAGTCCGACAGCCTCGAATGTATCATTTTTGCAAATAGCCAAACGCAGTTGTTTGGCTTCATAAATATCCTGATGGGCATTTTCGAGATACTGACGGATAAGGAACCTACTATAAGGAGTCTGCGTATTGCTGAATTCCCATATCGATTCATCGTTCTCAACGGCGAAAACAAATTCAAGGTCTTCGGGTTCGAGAGCTCTCAGATAGATGGTTTTTCCTTGCAGCGTTATCATCAGGAGTTTTTATTAAATTGTAATATTTCCGCCAAAGACAAAAGTGACAGGCCCTTTTAAGAAAACGTCTGTATATTTTCCGCCTTCTGGAACAAAGGAAACTTCAAGTTTACCGCCTTCAACATTTAGCTGGATTTTATCTGAATTTGTTTTGCCCAAAGCATGCATCGCAATGGCTACAGCAGTTGCACCGGTTCCGCAGGAAAACGTCTCATCTTCTACTCCTCTTTCATAAGTGCGTACTGAAAAAGTGTCAGCTGATTCCTGATTTACAAAATTAACGTTACTTCCCGCCTGTCCGTATAATGCTCCATACCGAATTGCAGCACCTTTTCCTTTGACATCAAAATGTTTTAAATCTTCTACCAGTTCCACATGATGCGGTGAACCCGTATTTAGAAATACATAACCTTCTTCTATTTTCACCTCATCTACATCTTTCATCTGTAACGAAACTGTTCCATCTTCAAAGACAGTAGCATGGTGCAATCCATCTGTGGCTACAAACGTAGTTTCATCGCCAATAACACCAAGACTCTTTGCGAAAGCAACAAGACAACGCCCGCCGTTTCCGCACATAGAACTCTCATTGCCGTCTGAATTATAATAGACCATTCTGAAATCTGTCGAATTGTCATTTTCAAGCAAAATCAATCCATCGGCACCAATCCCGAAACGCCTGTCACACAGACTTTCCACCAATTTGGTATTGTTTTTGGAAAATAATCCCTGACGATTATCAATCATGATAAAATCGTTTCCGGTTCCTTGATATTTATAGAAGTTGACTTGCATTTTTCGTTCGTTTATTAACCCTGGCAGGGTGTTTCAACACCCTGCCAGGATAGAAAATTAATCAGAACAAAAATAGGAATATTTAATGAAAAGTTAATCATTGTTAATCGGGAGTTAAACTTAAAATCATGGCACAATTTTCAATATATATTTACGATTAAATAACTTAATTACAAATACTATGAAACGATTTTCCGGTTTATTCTTAGTGTCCCTATTAAGTGGCGCAACCACTTTGGGCGCTTACAAGCTGTTTATTGAAAATGACGGCTTATTTTCTGACAATCAAAAATCAGTTGTGACAACTGCCCCCGTTAACTATACGAAAAATGTAGGATTGGGCGCAGAAGCAGTTGATTTCACCACAGCAGCGGATAATGCAGTACATACTGTAGTCCACGTTAAAAATCTTTCTTACAGAACCATCAGCAATCCGATGCTGGAATATTTTTACGGTTATAAAGGAGGCCAGCAACAGGCACAGGTAGGAACCGGTTCCGGGGTTATCATTTCTGAAGACGGCTATATTGTTACCAATAACCACGTAATACAGGACGCATCTGAATTGGAAGTGACCCTGAACAACAAAGAAACCTATAAAGCAAAATTGGTAGGAACCGATTCCAAAATGGACATTGCCCTACTTAAAATCGATACCGGAAAAAAACTTCCCTATGCCATTTTTGGAGATTCAGACAATGTGAAAGTGGGTGAATGGGTACTTGCAGTAGGAAACCCATACAATCTGACCTCAACAGTTACGGCAGGTATTATTTCTGCAAAAGCCAGAAATCTGGACCAAAGGGGCATCCAGTCTTTTATCCAGACTGACGCGGCTGTAAACCCTGGAAACAGCGGAGGAGCTTTAGTTAATACAAGAGGTGAACTGATTGGAATCAATACTATGATTTCTTCTATGACCGGTTCTTATGTAGGATATTCTTTTGCCGTTCCTTCCAATATTACCCGAAAAATCATCGAAGATATTATGGAATACGGAAATGTACAGCGTGGTGTCTTTGGTGTGGAAGGTTATGAATTGAACAGCACTATCACAAAAGATATGGGGCTTTCTACCTCTCAAGGTTACTATGTAAAGAAAGTGGTTAAAAATTCCGGTGCTGCCAAGGCAGGAATACAGGAAGGCGATATCCTTATTAAATTAGACAACACCAATATTTCAAGTTATGTTGACCTGTCCAGCTATGTAAATACCAAACGTCCAAATGATGTGGTAAAGGCAACATTTATCAGAAACGGAAAAGCAATGCAGGTGCCGGTAACCATAACCAAAAACGAATTTGTCAATGCAGAACTCAACGGAATTATTTTTGAAAACCTTGACGCTTCCGATAAAAAACGATTCAACATTGATTATGGAGTAAAGGTAAAAGACATTACTAATAAACATTTCATGCGTTACTACAATGCTTTGAAAGGAAACATTCTTATAGGTATTAACGATGCCAAGGCTGTCGATACCGAAACAGTTGCAAATATTCTCAACGAAAAACTCTCAAACGAATCAGTGGTCGAACTGACCATGATTAACAAGCAAGGCGTACTGGTGAAATTTTTTGTTGAAGTAAATTAAATTTTGACAATTTATTATCCCGAACATGCAAGTATGCCTTAAAATATTTGCCACAGAAAGCCAGTTATCACAACTGGCTTTTTTTATGTAAATTTTTTTAATAAAATACTTTACGAAAACGTTTGAAATCTATACTTTTGCGCCATCAAAATATGCACAACACACTAAACTACATTTTTTTACATTATGACAAAGACCGCATTATACGAAAAAGAGCTTTCTTTTCAGGCAGACAGAAGAAGAGCTGGCGTAGAATTCATTAAAATCATTAGTGATTTATGGTATGACAAGTCTATTGAATTGGTTCTTTTCAAAAATCAGCTAATTAACACGAATGTAAGCGACATTATCAATCTTCACGAATATGCCGGAGAATTTGTCGGAAAACCTATTAATGTTTTTGACTCTGTTGAAATTGCACGTGCCATCTTATCTTTAGACCTTCCTCCTGCGAAATTGGATATTGGTAAACTAACTTACGAATACCATCTGGAGGACAACAAATACAATGATGCGAAGGCTTTTGTTATTGACAAATTGAAAAACGCAAAAGATTTTCCAAACAACAAGCCGAAAGATGTTGTATTATACGGTTTTGGGCGTATTGGAAGACTACTCGCACGTGAATTGATGTCTAAGACAGGGAAAGGAACACAGTTGCGATTGAGAGCGATTGTGGTTCGTGAAAAAAATGATGCTACAAGCTTAGAGAAAAGAGCTTCTCTTTTGAGATATGACTCTATACATGGTGACTTCCAGGGTTCTGTTGCTGCAGATCCTGAAAATAATTCCCTGATTATTAACGGAACTACTGTTCACGTTATTACGGCAGGAAGCCCGGAAGAAATCGATTATACAACTTATGGAATTTCTGATGCCCTGGTAATAGACAATACAGGTGCTTTCACAACACAGGAAGCTTTGGCCAGACACCTGAAATCAAACGGTGTTGATAAAGTTTTACTTACTGCTCCAGGAAAAGGCGTTCCAAACATCGTTCATGGTGTTAACCACAACGAATACAATCCGGACGAAGTAAACATCTTCTCTGCCGCATCCTGTACTACAAATGCTATTACCCCAATCTTAAAGGCAGTTGAAGATACTTTAGGCGTTGTAAAAGGACATTTGGAAACTATCCATGCCTATACAAACGACCAGAATCTGGTTGACAACATGCATAAAAAATACCGTCGTGGCAGAGCCGCTGCCTTAAACATGGTTATTACTGAAACCGGCGCCGGAAGTGCAGTTGCAAAAGCATTGCCTAGCCTTGCCGGAAAACTGACTTCCAATGCTATCCGCGTTCCTGTTCCAAACGGTTCGCTTGTAGTGTTGAATCTTGAAGTAAACAAAGAAACATCTGTTGAAGAAATCAACAATATTATGAAGCATTATGCTTTGGAAGGAGAACTTGTTGAGCAGATTAAATATTCGCTTAATAACGAACTTGTTTCTTCTGACATTGTAGGAACTTCTGCTCCATCAATTTATGACAGTAACGCAACCATAGTTTCTGCCGATGGAAAAAATATCGTTCTCTACATCTGGTACGATAACGAATATGGCTATAGCCACCAGGTAATTCGCTTAGCGAAATACATCTCTAAAGTAAGAAGGTATTCTTACTATTAGTAGTTTTTTGAATTTTAATTTTGGTAAAAAATCCGTCATAGCAATAAGGCGGATTTTTTTTATTTACATAATTCGCTAAATGAAACTTATTAAATATTAACATTCTCATTTTGCGATTTAATGTATTGTTTTATAACTTTGATAGTACCCAAATCTAAAATGTTATGAAATCAATACTACTCCATCTCATGATGCTATTGCCAGTACTTGGATTTTCGCAGGTAGGAATAGGCACAACCGACCCAACTGCTATGTTAGACGTCAACGGTAATTTCAGATTACGAAGCACTACCAGCAATACACGTGCAACGGCTGCAAAAGACTCAATACTTGTAGTTGATGCTATGGGAAATGCACAAAGAATATCATCGAAAAGTGTTATTGAAAGTCACCTTAAGACTTTTATCAAAGGTGGATTTGCATCGGGCAGCCCGGCACTAATCAATATAAGCATTTTGGCAAATGCATACACTACAATACCTTTCAATACAATAGAATTTGATACCAATAACGAATACAACACTACAACCAATACCTTTACTGCAAAACAGCCCGGAATCTATTCCGTATATGCTGCTATTAAAGCCAGTCCGGGTCTTGTAGCTGCCGGAGATTTTGGTCTGGCTATATTTAAAAACGGCGTCGTCAATGTAAGGGAAAGCTATATGAATGTGCAGCTACTGGGAATAAACATCAATCCGCCTAACCGATCCATACAGACCTTAATGCAGTTAAATACGGGCGATACAGTGACCTTCAGAGGTTTTAGCGGAGGAGTTCTTACTGTGGGAATATTATCTGGCGGCGAAGAATCCTATTTTACTATTCATCAGGTAAGATAAATAAGCTATATTAAAAATGGTTAAATTTGTGAGACAATGATTTTTAAACTTCACAAATGCACCCAGAACACAACTACAAACTGACTGTCCGCTGGACCGGAAATAATGGTACAGGAACATCCGGTTACAGGGCTTACGAAAGAAGCCATGTAATTCTTATCGACAACAAAGTCGAGATAAAAGGTTCGTCTGACCCTGTTTTTCATGGCGATAAAACCGTCCATAACCCCGAAGATCTTTTGCTGGCTTCACTTTCTGCCTGCCATATGATGTCATATCTGCATGTATGCGTCAATGCAGGAATAGTCGTAACCGATTATGAAGACAATGCTACCGGAAAAATGACCGTGAACAATGATGGTTCAGGACATTTTACGGAAGTCACTTTAAATCCAATAGTGACAGTAAGCGACTCTTCCATGTTGGAAAAAGCAAATGAGCTGCACAAAATGGCCAACAAGCTTTGTTTTATTGCCAATTCAGTCAATTTTCCGGTAAAACATATTCCTCAGAGCAAAATCTAAAAAAGATATGGGCAGAATTTTGAAACAATATATTCAAACAGTCACGGTCGTATTCTTTTTTATTACTCAGGTCAATGCACAAAATGATAATTATGATTCGCTAATTGCCGAAGCAGGATTATTTCACCTTCAAAAAGATTATAAAAATGCGATTGCTTCTTTTGAAAAGGCTTTTAAAATAAAAACGCCTGATGCCCTAAATTCCTTTAAAGCCGCAGGAGCCTACTCTCTAGATAACAATAACGAAAAAGCTTTCAAATACCTGAATCTAGCACTAGATAACGGATGGACAGAAGCCGATTGGCTCGCTTTTGACCCCTACTTTGATTACCTTAGAAAATCCAGGCCTGAAGAATGGGCAAAAATAGAAAATAAGGCATATGCTAAAGAGCAGGAGTACCAAAAAAAAATAAAATTCCCCCAACTTCGGAAGCAAATCAATTTAATGACTCTAAACGATCAGAAACTCCGGTATCAAAGGGCACAAACAAAAAATGCCGAAGAAATAAGAGAACTGGACCAGGCTATTAATCGTTCCGACTCTAAAAACCTGGAAGAGTCAAAAGCTATAATTGCCAAATACGGCTGGCCTAAAATATCCGAAATAGGAAAAGATGGGCAAAACAATTTCTGGTTGATCATACAGCATGCTGATCAGGATGTAAGATTTCAAACGCAGGCTCTAACTGCAATGGAAAAACTTTTTAAGACAAACGAAATCAGCTTAGAACATTATGCCTTTCTTTATGACAGGATACAATGCAATCTAAACTATAAGCAATTATATGGAACTCAGGTAGTCTGGACACAGAACGGCAAGGCGTCGGGCTTTCGTCCCATCCTAAAAGAAGACACTACAGATGAACGAAGAAACAAGATTGGACTACAACCTTTATCTGTTTATTCAAAGACTTATGGTTTTGCCTATAGAAATAAAACTAAAGAAGAAGCGAAACAAATTGAAAAGGCTGATTTAGTTTATACTCAAAAGCTTATCGACAGTGCAAAAACGGCTTATGATAAAAAAGAATTCCAAAAAGTGTATGATTATTACAATACTGCCTCTACTGTTATGGGAGGCATGAATGAAGCCCAAAACTATGAAGCAGCCGTACTGTTTGCAACTATTTTTAACACCAACGGAGAAGAACAATACCGAAGTATTTCTTTAGATTTCCTCAGTCTGCTTCATTTGAGAGGGACGTTACCCCTTAAAAAATTAAAACGTAATCCTGAATTTGCGAAATTCCGCGGAGATGACCGTTGGATTGCTATTCTGAAAAATTCATAATCCTAAAATATGGCAAAGTCAAAACTTTCTAATGAAGAACAAGTCACAGAATATATTCAAAAGCTCGAACCTTCACTTGCAGAAACCATAACATTTTTAAGACAAGTTATTCTTGCAATCAATAATGAGATTAGCGAACATATCAAATGGAATTCTCCCAGTTTTTATTATTCGGGTGAAATGAAACCTTTTGATCCTAAAGAATACAAAAGGGATATCCTGGTTATGAATATCCGCCCCGGCAAGCCAATTTTACTTGTTTTTCCAACCGGAATCAAAATAACTGACACTTCCGGGCTATTGGAAGGCAATTATTCTGATGGCAGAAAAATAGCCACAATAAAAAATTTAGAGGAAGCAAAAAGCAGGCAAAAGGACCTAGAGAATGCAATCAGGAACTGGATGGACCAGATAGAAAAATAAAAAACTCCCGATAAATCGGGAGTTTTTTTATAAATGATTGGCTATGAATTAAGCCTTTCCTGCTGCTGCAATCAGGTTTAATGCAGAACCTGCAACGAACCATCCAATCTGCCCTTCGTTATATGTATGGTTAGCAAGGATTGTTTCTGTTGTTCCGTTATCGTGGAAAATCTCAATAGTAAGTGGTTTTCCCGGAGCAAATTCTTTCAGGTCTACGAAATTGAAAGTATCGTTTTCCTGGATTTTATCATAATCTGCTTCATTTGCAAATGTAAGTGCCAACATACCTTGTTTTTTCAGGTTAGTTTCGTGAATACGTGCAAATGATTTTACCAATACTGCTTTTACTCCAAGGAAACGTGGTTCCATTGCAGCGTGCTCACGGGAAGAACCTTCACCATAGTTATGGTCACCCACAACAATAGTAGGAACTCCTGCCGCTTTGTATTCTCTTTGAACCGCAGGAACTGAATCGTATTTTCCATTCATTTGGTTCTTCACAGAATTTGTTTTTTGGTTAAAGGCATTCACCGCACCAATAAGCATATTGTTTGAAATATTATCCAAGTGTCCGCGGAAACGCAACCATGGACCTGCCATAGAGATATGGTCTGTCGTACATTTTCCGAAAGCTTTGATTAGCAATTTAGCACCCATGATATTTTCTCCATTCCATGGCTCAAAAGGAGCTAATAACTGCAATCTTTCTGAAGTTGGGCTAACAATAACCTGAACTCCTGAACCGTCTTCAGATGGCGCCTGGAAGCCTGGGTCTTCTGCATCAAATCCTTTTGGAGGCAGTTCGTTCCCTGTTGGCTCGTCAAGCATTACTTCCTGACCGTCTTCATTGATTAATTTATCTGTTATAGGGTTGAATCCTAAATCACCGGCAATAGCCAAAGCTGTCACCAATTCCGGAGAACCTACGAAAGCCAAAGTATTTGGGTTACCATCCGCACGTTTTGAGAAGTTACGGTTGAAAGAGTGAACGATAGTATTTCTTTCTTCTTTTTCAGCTCCTTCTCTATCCCACATTCCAATACATGGTCCGCAAGCGTTAGCAAAAACAGTCGCACCGATTTTATCAAACGTATCGATAAAACCATCTCTTTCGATTGTATAGCGAACCACTTCAGAACCCGGAGTAATGGTAAATTGTGCTTTGGTTTTTAAATTTTTATCGGCTACCTGTTTTGCCAAAGAAGCTGCACGTGAAATATCTTCGTAAGAAGAGTTCGTACAAGAACCTATCAAACCTACCTGAATTTCCAAAGGCCAGTTGTTTTTGATAGCCTCTTCTCTCATTTTAGAAATTGGCGTAGCCAAATCCGGAGTGAAAGGACCATTCAAATGTGGCTCCAATTCAGAAAGGTTGATTTCGATTACCTGATCAAAATATTGTTCCGGATTAGCATATACTTCAGCATCACCTGTAAGGTATGGCGCTACTTTATCTGCAGCTTCTGCCACATCCGGTCTTCCAGTAGAAATCAGGTAACGGCGCATTGAATCGTCATAACCAAAAGTTGAAGTAGTAGCTCCGATTTCTGCTCCCATGTTACAGATTGTACCTTTTCCGGTACAAGACATAGCGGTAGCACCTTCACCAAAATATTCAACAATAGCTCCGGTTCCTCCTTTTACAGTAAGGATTCCGGCTACTTTCAGGATTACGTCTTTTGGAGCTGTCCAACCAGACAATTTCCCTGTCAATTTAACACCAATCAGTTTTGGAAATTTCAATTCCCAGGCCATACCCGACATTACGTCTACAGCATCAGCACCACCAACACCAATGGCAAGCATTCCCAAACCACCGGCGTTCACCGTGTGAGAATCCGTACCAATCATCATACCTCCAGGGAAAGCATAATTTTCAAGAACTACCTGGTGGATAATACCTGCACCCGGTTTCCAGAAACCAATTCCGTACTTGTCAGAAACTGATGAAAGGAAATCAAAAACTTCATTGCTTTGTGTTTTTGCTCTGGCCAAATCGGTTGCAGCATCCACTTTCGCCTGGATCAAGTGATCACAGTGAACCGTTGTAGGAACGGCTACCTTATTTTTTCCGGCGTGCATAAACTGCAATAATGCCATCTGTGCCGTAGCATCCTGGCAAGCCACTCTGTCCGGAGCAAAATCAACATAATCTTTTCCTCTGGTGAAAGCCTTAGAAGGCATTCCTTCCCAAAGGTGTGAGTATAAAATCTTTTCTGAAAGCGTTAATGGACGACCAACCAATTGACGTGCCTTATCAACACGCTCTGCCATTGTTCCATACGCTTTTTTAATCATTTCAATATCAAAAGCCATAATCAGTAATTAGTCTATTTTATTTATATTTTAGTTTGTTTCTTTGCAATGCAAATTTACTCATTTCCCTCCATATTTGAAAGATTTTTAAAAAAAGCGGTGTTTCGAAACATTATTATTCCCAAAATCTGATTTTTAATGATTATTATTAAATTATAATTAAAAACCAATTAATTTTTTCCGTTTTTGTTAATTTAAAATCTTTTTTTTGTCAAATTCGAAATTTAGGCCAACCGAAAGAGCACCCTATAAATTAAGAATGTTTCTAAATTACAGACAGAGCATGAAAAAGGCGAAAAAATGCTTCGTAAAAATGTTATTTTTTTGACTTTTCTCTCAGGTCCATCATCGGCTTTTCATACCAAATATAGAGCCCATAACTGAAAAATATTGTGAGCAGCAGATAGACAATAGTAAATATATGTTTTTGCAATATCGGATAGTTTTCAATATCAGTAAAATATTTCATTAACTGTAAGATTACACTGTAATGCAGCAGGTATACAGAATAGGAAATCAGGCTTATAAAGACAATCGGATTTTTCAATTTTGATTTTTCCGATTTCCAACCCGATAAAAAAGGCAGAAAAAATGCGATAGAAATAGAGACGACAGGAAGGTAAACAATATAGAGAAAACTGTTCAGGCCTTCTTCTGTAAAAGGTATTTTTCCAAATCCGAAAAAGATAAACAGGAAACAGAAAATGCCTGCGATTAAAAAAAATGATTTGCCTTTTTGCCAGAAGTTATTGTGACAGCAATATATCCAACTTGCCAGTACACCATAAAAAATTGCATCTAAACGGTATATCACTACCGCTTTCAACGACAGATTCCAGTCGTTCAGATTGGCATGAACCGTGTTTTGGTAACAAAAGATTTTTGCCAACAAAAAAAACACCAATAACACAACCAAAAGGATTATAAAGAATTTGGATTTGTTTTTAGACGCAACAAAAGGTGTTATTAGTAATAAAAGCAATGGCAGTACAACATAAGCCCATTCTTCTACGGAAAGACTCCAGGATTCCGGAAAGAAAGCAGGCATGGCGCCGCTAAAATTCTGGACAAAAAAGAAATACTTCCACAACGACTCTATTTTGTAACCGATAACAGATGCTATGAGTATATTGACAAGCAGAATCAGAAAATAATTCGGAAATGTTCTAAACCATCTTCTTTTTAAAAAATCCCTGACCTGTGAAAAAGAAAAGTCATCCTTGAGATACGATTGCAAAAGAATTCTTCCGATAAGAAAACCACTGAGAACGAAGAAAATTTCAACCCCTAAAAACCCGAAAAGTTTTAAAAGCTGTGCAATAAAACTGTTGCTTTCAGGATAAATCCAAAGACAATGCGAACTGAGAACCATAAGTATGGCTACAGCCCTCATGAGGTCCAAACCGAAAATGCGTTGCGGATTGTTGAGTTCTTGCTTTAGCAATGTGTTTGTATTTCTGTCAAATATAGAAATACAATTGTGAATAGCTTCTACAGAATATAAATTTTACAGCGACTACATTAATTTCTGGATAATCATTTCTTCCGAAATTCCTTCCGCATCCGCTTTGTAATTCTTGATAATCCTGTGACGAAGAATGCCCGTTGCAACTGCCTTTACATCTTCAATATCCGGAGAAAATTTCCCATTGAATGCGGCGTGAGCTTTTGCAGCCAATATCAGGTTTTGAGAAGCTCTGGGCCCTGCTCCCCAGTCTAAATAGTTTTTCACGTAATCATTTGATAACGCATTATCCGGACGTGTTTTACTTACCAACGTCACGGCATATTCAATTACATTATCTGCTACCGGAATACGGCGAATAAGGTGTTGGAAATCGATAATTTCCTGCGCTGTGAAAAGCGGATTTATTTTTTCTGTCTGATCTGTCGTTGTACTTTTCACAACCTGTACTTCTTCAGAAAATGACGGATAATCTAATTTAATAGCAAACATAAAACGGTCAAGCTGGGCTTCCGGAAGCGGATAGGTTCCTTCCTGCTCAATTGGGTTTTGGGTTGCCAATACGAAATAAGGCAGGGATAATTTATAATGCTGTCCGGCTATTGTTACCGCCCTTTCCTGCATGGCTTCCAAAAGTGCTGCCTGTGTTTTAGGCGGTGTCCTGTTAATCTCATCTGCCAAAATGATATTTGAGAAAATAGGTCCTTTTATAAATTTAAACTGACGGCTTTCATCAAGAATTTCACTACCAAGAATATCAGAAGGCATCAAATCCGGCGTAAACTGAATACGTTTGAAATCCAAACCAAGAGCCTGAGAAATCGTATTGACCATCAGCGTTTTTGCCAATCCGGGAACTCCAACCAAAAGGGCATGCCCTCCTGAAAAGATGCTCAACAAGATCTGGTCAACCACTACTTCCTGTCCAACAATTATTTTTGAGATTTCTTTTTTAAGCTCTATTCTTTTCTGAACCAGATTCTGTATTGCAGCTACGTCTGACATTCTATAATTGTTTGGTTATTAAAATTTCGATTCGGTTAAATGTGTCTGATTATTTTTTAAGCCAGTTGTTTACAAAAACGCAATCTCTGTACTCGCCATTAATCTTGATGTATGTTTCCTTGATTTTTTCATCTGTCCATTTGCTGATAGCTTTGATTTGTTTTTCTTTCAAAGCCAAATCTTTAATTTTCAGATAATCCTGCGCATAGTCTGCTGTATGGGCATCATAACGTTTTGTAACGGTAATCAATTTGAATGTCTTACGTCCCAACCTGTCTTCGTCAACCATTGGTTGTGATACCTGACCTTCATTAAGATCTGAAATCTGTACATATAATGACGGATCCATTTTAGTCAGGTCAAAACGAGGATCAAGCGTTTGAGGATTAATCAATACACCTCCATTGGCTCTTGTTTCTTTTTCATCAGAAGAATTTCTTGCGGCGTCGGCAAATGAAATTTCGCCGTTAACAATTTTATTTCTGATTCCAATAATCTTGTCTTTGGCTTCCTGCATGGCTTCCTCAGATATTTTCGGAATCAGCAATATGTGCCTTAGGTCAACATCCTGTCCGCGAATTTTTTCAACCAGAATAATATGCCATCCGTATTCTGTCTGAAAAGGTTCTGAAATTTGTCCTTCTTCAAGACTAAAAGCTCTTTCCTTAAATTCTTTTACCAGATTTGTTTTTCTGTTGACACGCATAAAACCTCCATTGGATTTTGTGCCCTCATCTTTGCTGTATAATACCGCCTTACTAAAAAAGCTACCATTACCGGCCATTACATCATTCCTGAATTCATTCAGCTTGTCAATTACTTTCTGCCGTTCTTCTTTGGTAACTTCCGGATTGATTACAATTTGGGATACTTCTACTTCTGCACCTATCTGCGGCAATTCTTCTTTAGGAAATTTTCTAAAAAATGTCCTTACTTCTTCAGGAGTAATTTCAACATTTTCAATGATTTTATTTCTCATTTCCGAAGTCAGCTTACCCATTTTCAAGATATCAAAGAAATAGGTTCTGAATTCTTCCTCGTTTGGCCTGTTATAAATCTTTAATAGTTTTTCCATCGAACCGGCACGCTCTACAAAAGCATCGATTCTTTCCTGCATCATACTGTTGATTTCAGCATCTGTCACAACAATACTGTCCTGAACAGCCTGGTGTGCATAGAGTTTATCTTCCAGCAATTTTCCAAGTAACTGACATCTTGTAATATCTTTTATAGGGTTACCCTGGTTTGCAATTTCAATATAGGCAATATCGATATCAGAGTCTAAAATCACATAATCTCCCACAACGCCAATCACTCCATCAATCTTCTGTTTCTGGCTTACAGGCTTCGGAACGACCTTTTTTACAGTATCGTTCTGAATGATTTCCTGTGCATTTACGGCATTAAAAAATGCTGCAAAGCCAAAAATCAGACAGGCATTCTTAATTATAGATTTCATACTTCTCATTTTTAATGGCATCATCAGTAATGTCTTTTTCAATTTTTTTTATTAATTCTAATTTTCTTTTGTTTAAAATCACCTGTTCCAGTGTCGGCTTTATATATTCGTATGGGCTCACTTGATTTTTATCCAAAACGTTTGTGACTTTCACAAGATATACTTCTAAAGAATCCTGTTTTTCTATTGCTTTCCCTACAGCAATATATTGCGACCTGTTGTCTGGAGTAATGAAAGGCAGTTTACGATACACCTGATTCATTTCAACCCAGACAGAATCATTCAACACAAAACTTTTGAACTGCATTCCATAAGTATCCCAAAATTTCCTGTCTGATTTTCTGTAGTCAAAAAATTTGCTTTTTATGGTTTGAAATTTCGGGTGATCTTTTGGCAATTGTATATAACGCAATTTTACCAAAGTTCCGTCTGTCTTGAAATTTTCTTTGTTCTGTTTATAATATTCTTTTAGCTCAGCTTCAGTAATTGTTGTGTCTACTGTAGTCTTTACTAATTCTTCCAAATAACCTTTTGTATAAAGATCAATTTTATACTGCCTGATAAGTCCATTGTATTCTGCCTGCTTGTCAGCACTCAAATTAAGCTCTGCTGCATTCATCATCAATTTCTGTGATGCCCAACGGTCGATGAAATTCCTGACAATTACTATACTGTCTTCTTTTGAAGTTCCCGGCGGCACCAGGTCCTTAATTTCATCCTTAAACAAGTATGAGTCATTTACTCTGGCAATGGCTTGTGATTTTGCTTCCGGTTTGGTATTACATGAAGCAAAAAAGGACAGCAATCCTATGACTGCATACTTCTTCATTTACGACTTTATCTGCTTTTTCACCTTTTCAAAAGCAGGCTGGTTAACATCTACCTTGAATTCCTGTTTCAAATCACTAACCCATTTTTCTTCAAGATATTGTTGGTAATCGTTCACAACTTTTCCTTTTGCCTCTTCCAGTGTTTTTGGACCGGCTTCAAGATGCTTGTTTATTTTGACAACAAAATAATACTCACCGTCTTTTATAATTCCGGAAACACCGTCTTTCTTTTCAAGTCCTTTTGGCAGAGCATCACTGTTTTCTTCAAAAATTCCGGCATTTGACATTACCTCAACTTTGCCGTTCTGGTTGAATTTTTCCTTGATAAATTCAGCTGATTTTCCTTGTTTCAACAATTTTTGTGCTTTTTTAGCCATATCCATTTTTGTTGAAGAAAGAATCAGTGCATCTACCCTATTCCCCCAACGGTAATTATTTTTTCTGGCTTCATAAAAATTCTGCAATCCAATCGTATCCGTTTTTGCTTTTTCCCAGATTTCTTTTTCCATCAGGTCAAAAAGCAACAGTCCGTCACGGTATTCTTCCATCACAGCAGCAAAATCAGGGAATTCATTTTCAAGATTGTTATTGTACAACTCATTGACTTTCGCATCTACATACTCCTGGTATTTTTTCTCTACCAGTTTACTGATTGGTCTGATTGTATTTTCACCTCTTTGTTGTGCGACCAAATATTTAAAAAATTCATCCCCTGATATTGTCTTCTTATCTATTGTAACCAGGTTTCCTTCAAAAGGCTTCATATTTTCCGGAAGTTTCCAGTCACCGGTATAGAATTTATCATTTACCGTTTTTGAAATTGCAGCAAACAGCTTGTCATTTCTTTTTATTGAGTATTTCTTTTTCAGCTTTTCAGTCAATGAATTTGTAATCAGTCGTGAACGCTCGTCTTTTCTGATTTTACCATCCAGTTCTGACTGCATTTCCTGCGCTGTTTTAAGCGGATGTTTTTCGATTAGCTTAATGATGTGCCACCCAAAATTACTTTCTACCGGAGCTGAATAATCGTTCGGGTTTTTCAATGCGAATGCTGCGTCTTCAAATTCTTCAGAACTTAATTGTCCTGAACCAAAACGATTCAGCACTCCACCTTTTGAAGCCGACGATTTGTCTTGAGAAAATTGCTTGGCAAGGCTTTCGAAGTTTTCGCCCTGTTGTAGTTTTTTATAGATGTCCTGGATTGTAGCCTTTGCTTTTTCTGCTTCTTCAGGATTCTGATTGTTTGGCTTTAGGATCATAATGTGGGCAACCGTAAGTTCACCTCTGTTATCCCTGATGTCTTCCACTTTTATTATGTGGTAACCAAAACGGGTTCTCACAATTTTTGATATGTGCCCTTTTTGAGTTTTGTAGGCTGCAGATTCAAATGGATATACCATTCTGAAAGCTGAAAAATAACCTAACTCTCCTTTATTTTCTTTCGCTGAAGGATCTTCCGAATATTTAACAGCCAGGTCACCAAAGTTTTCACCTTTAAGAGCTTTCTCCCTAACCTCAACTGCTTTTTTATAAGCTTTAAGAGTGTCTTCCGGAGAAGCATTCTCATCTACCATAAACAAGATGTGGGCTGCCTTGATTTCTTTCTGCGACCTTTGGTAGGCTTCTTCGATTAATTCCTGTGTAACCTTGGAATCCGTAAGATAATTTTTTGAAAGTTGGTTTCTGTATGACTTTAATTCCGCCTGATAGGCCTGTCCGTTTTGAAGTCCCAGCTTATTGGCTTTATTAATTTTCAACTTATAACCTACAAATAAGTCCAGATATTGATTTAAATCTTTTTGGGATTCGTCTTTTACCAAATCAATATTTTTATTGTAAACCCTTGCAAATTCGTCGGTATAATAAGGCTTACCGTCAATTGTAAATAAAACTTCCTTATTGTTATTTTGAGCAAAACTCGTAAAACTTGCGGAAAGCAGTACTCCGAAGAACAATTGTTTTAATTTCATTATGTAAATTCTATAAGTTGGGAATTAATTTAACGCCTGAATAGCAATCAACAAAAGTAACAATTCAAACGCATTAAACAAGTACGGGCCTTACTATTAACAAAAATTTATTAACAAATTATTAGCGATATTTTCATGTATTGGGACGTCGTATTTATAAAAAAGCATAACTCCGGTTTCTTGTTATTATTATACGCTGATTATTTGTTGAATAAATAGTATTTTTGCAATCCATTTTTATACAGGATATGAGTTTTCAAAAAGAAATAGAAAGAAGAAGAACTTTTGGGATTATTTCGCATCCCGATGCCGGAAAAACAACACTGACTGAAAAATTACTTTTGTTTGGAGGGGCGATTCAGGAAGCCGGAGCCGTAAAAAACAATAAAATTAAGAAAGGTGCCACTTCCGACTTTATGGAAATTGAGCGCCAGAGAGGAATTTCGGTTTCTACCTCGGTTTTGGCTTTCAACTATAAGGATAAAAAAATCAATATTCTTGATACGCCGGGACACAAGGATTTTGCGGAAGATACCTATAGAACGCTTACTGCAGTTGACAGTGTTATTGTTGTTATTGACGTGGCAAAAGGGGTTGAGGAACAGACAGAGAAATTAGTTGCTGTTTGCCGAATGAGAAATATACCGATGATTGTTTTCATCAACAAATTAGACCGCGAAGGAAAAGATGCTTTCGACCTGATGGACGAAGTGGAACAAAAATTAGGATTGACGGTTACTCCATTGAGTTTCCCAATTGGAATGGGTTATGATTTCCAGGGAATCTATAACCTGTGGGAGAAAAACATCAATCTTTTTAGTGGCGACAGCCGTAAAAACATTGAAGAAACCATTGCTTTTTCTGATGTCCAGAATCCTGAACTGGAAAAAATCATCGGCCAAAAACCGGCAGATAAACTGCGTGAGGAACTGGAATTGATTGAAGAAGTTTATCCAAGCTTTAACAGGGAGGCCTATCTTGAAGGAAAGCTACAGCCTGTATTTTTTGGTTCTGCCCTGAATAACTTCGGAGTTCGTGAGCTTTTGGATTGCTTTATAGAAATTGCACCTTCGCCAAGACCGAAAGAATCAGAAACAAGATTGGTTGACCCTTACGAAAGTAAAATGTCGGGGTTTGTATTTAAAATACACGCCAATATGGACCCAAAACACAGGGACAGGCTGGCTTTTGTCAAAATCGTATCGGGTACTTTTGAAAGAAACAAGCCTTATTTGCATGTACGCCAGAATAAAACTTTAAAATTCTCAAGTCCGAATGCTTTCTTTGCCGAGAAAAAAGAAATTGTCGATATCTCTTATCCGGGTGACATTGTAGGTCTGCACGATACCGGGAATTTTAAAATTGGTGACACCTTAACGGAAGGCGAATTGATGAGCTTTAAGGGAATTCCTAGTTTTTCGCCGGAACATTTCCGTTATATCAACAATGCCGATCCGTTGAAATCGAAACAGCTTGAAAAAGGAATTGACCAGCTGATGGATGAAGGTGTAGCCCAGCTTTTCACTTTGGAAATGAACAACAGAAAAGTAATCGGGACCGTGGGAGCTTTGCAGTATGAAGTTATCCAATATAGATTGGAGCATGAATACGGGGCTAAATGTTCGTATGAAAACTTTCCGGTGCATAAAGCATGCTGGGTAAAACCTGATGATGCCCGAAATGAAGAGTTTAAGGAGTTCAAACGTATTAAGCAAAAGTTTTTGGCCCATGACAAATACGGGCAATTGGTGTTTCTTGCCGATTCTGATTTCACTATCCAGATGACACAAAACAAATACCCAACCGTGAAATTGTTTTTTACTTCAGAATTTGATTAATCAAAAAACATCAATAAAAAAAGGCTGTACAATGTACAGCCTTTTTGTTTTTGAGCTTCTAACAATTAAGCCTTTTTCGCTTTTCCTTTAATAAAAGTGTAACCTAAAACCACTCCTGCCAAAAGCATTGGCACGATATAATCGTTGATTGGCGCCGGCGTTACATCCTCATCCTCTGGTGCTTCAGTTGGATCTTGTGCGAAAGATGCCGTGCTTAGGAATAACAAAAGCAACAGGCTCGATATTTTTGTTGTAATTGAGTTTTTCATATCAGACGGGTAAATATTAGTAAACAATTTTTTTGTTAGCAGTTCCATTTTCAGCCGTAGTTATTTTCACTACCAAAACCTGATTTGCGATAGGAAGATTCGCTATTACTGCTGATGAAGCGTCGATATTATTTTTGGTATAAATAAGACGGCCGCTCATATCGTAAAGCTCAATGTTTTCCATAACATAGTTTCCGGAATTGATAACCAAAGAACCGTTTTGTTTGTATGCTACAATATTATTAGAAGAAATTGTAGGTACCTTAACACCAAGTGCTGCTCTGTAAACTATCTCAAAACGATTGTTAAACACTCCTGTTTCAGACGCAAATGAATAAGCACCTGATTTAAGATTATGAAGTTGTCCTGTCGTATTATCTTTTAAGAAAACTTCCTGGCTGCCCGCAAAAAGTCCATCAACATGATCAATTGCAATAGTATAGCTTCCTGCAACATCTGTTTTAAAACTCATTGGAACCACATCATCAGATGTAAAAGGAAGACTTCTTCCCTGAATTGCAAATTCCTTGTTTTCGATATAAGAAGTGAATGCGATGGCACTATCATTAAAGTAGCTACCTTCAATACCATAATCAACACCTGAAGTAGCACCTGTCATATAACCTAATAAAGTCTGACCTACAACCTCTGTTCCGTTAGAAAGATTCAACCATATTCTGTGTCTTTCTACTTCGGTTGTATTTGCATTTCTAAAAAATGCACCTCCGGTAGTTGCTGAACGAAGCGCATTGCTAAAATTCAATGTATTTTGAGTCGCTCCCGATTTCACTTTTACGAAGAATCCTTGTCCGGCATTGATTACACCATTTGGGTTAAGAGCTGCTGCTTCCGGCTGGGCACTTGTTACTCCCATTCCTGTTGAAGTAGCGTAACCGCTACCTGAAGCTCCGTTTCTTTTTCTCCAGAACCAGATTGTTCCGTCAATTGCATCTGAGTTAGAAGAAAACAATTGAGCAATTGAAATTGCAGACGGATAAGGATTTCCAACAAGATTGAAACCTGTATTTGCATTTGAAAGTGCCACGTTTACACTTTGGTTATATGGAACACCTGTAAATTCTGCATTGATAACAGTTCCAGGATTACCTGCAACATAAGCCGGATGTGAGTCCGGAGTTCTGATCAGGTATCCTTTTCCTGATTCAAAATTATAAGACCCTTCACTTTGCGTTGGAAAAACAGCTTCGTAATCACCATTTGTACCCGTAGCAGTGTTGTAGGTATAAAACCTGTTGGAAAGCGTTGCTGAAGAAAAACCTTTCAGGTTTTGCCCGATTAATGGAGACGACCATAAAGTGTAGTCAAAACGGTATAACGGGTTACTATTTCTTTTTACCTTGATTGATCCTGTATTGGCTACAGCATTTGTCTGAATCAGATTCGCATTGTTCTCTACAATAAAGTTGCTTGAAGCTGCATTGTTTACAATTGCATTTTCAACAGTTACCGAAGTTCCTGATGCCACTGTAAATATTCCTGAATTTACCGTAAGCGATTTAGCTGTAAACGCTCCTTGTGGCGCTGCTGCACCTGTAGAGTAATCTCCTGCTATAATAGCATCTAAAGAAGAAGTTGGTGTTCCGTTTGACCAAGCCGTTCCATTCCAGGTTGTGGAGGTTGGAGAACCATATATATGAACTCCAATATATTCTGAAAGCGTATTATCAGCAGAGGCAACTTCTGCTAATGTTTTTGATGTCCATTCCGAAACAGTAAAAGTGCTATTTGGAGTAAGTACATTCGCATTTCTATGATACGAAATATCTTTATTATTTATCCCAACACCAAAAGCATCAACAATTGTACTTGTACCTGTAATAATAGCCAAAGCATCATTTCCATTAAAACCAGCAACAGTTGTATTAGAATTATTTGCCGTTGGCATCGGATTATGTGGAACAGTTGTTGAAGAACTAGAGTTTCTTATTAAGTAAATGGCTCCAGGCGCCAATGTTCCAGATAAATTAATAGTACTTGTTGGAGTTCCGCTCATAGTGGCATTCCCAACATCACTACCCGTATTCCACATACCAACTTTATATTGAATTGGTGATGCTAAATCAATTGAAGTTGATCCTACGTTTGTTATTTCGATCCATTTGTTATTACTTACTCCTTCATAAACCTGGCTAATAATTATCTGCCCAGAAGATTCAGTAACAAAACTTAAAAATACACCTAAAAAGAATAGACGTGTAATGCAATTAAATAGTAAAGTTTTTTTCATTATAAATTTGTTTTTCACAAAGTTAAGAATTCGTTAATAAAATATTAAACAAACGCATTATCTTTTTGTTAAGAATTAACATTTTATGTTATTCATCGAAATTAATTGTGTTTTAAACGATAACAAAAAATATTTTTAACAATAAAATTCTTTATAGAAGTTTAAAAATTTACTCTTCAATAACTTTTTTACAACAAAAAAGCCTCCCGAAGGAGGCTTTTCATTTTATCAATAAAAATTGATTATTGATTCTTCAATAGTTTAACCATCTTAGATTTGTTACCTGAAGATACTTCTAATAAGTAAGATCCTGCCGGCAAGTGAGACATATCAATCTGTGTTTCATTTGCATTTACTGATTTAGTAATCAGCTGCTGTCCTACCATATTGTAAAGCTTAAGACCTGTTATGGCTTCGCTGTAAGATACAGTTAAAATATTGTTTACAGGGTTTGGATAGTATTTAAAGTTAGCATTGTCGAAACCATCTACTTTAAGTGCCGTACCAGCCTGTATAGCTACTCTTTGAACACTTTCGCAACCACCTACTGTTTGTGAGGCATAGTAAGTAGTTCCAGAAACTATTGGAGTTGTAGCAGGCAATACGTTTCCTAATGTGCTTGAATCATACCAGATAATTCCTGTACCATTAACTACTAAATCAGCCAATGTTGCACCCGCAGGGAAATCTTGTGGAGAAGTAGCTGTTGGAGCCGGAGTAACTGTTACGGTTACATTCAACGTTTGAGTTGTAGCACATTGTCCTACAGCCGGAGTAAACACATAAGTTCCACTAGCTGTATTGCTGATTGTTGCAGGACTCCATGTTCCTGTAACTCCATTTGGAGAAGTTGTTGCCAATGTTGGAGCTGTTGAGCCCTGGCAAATATCTGCAATTGGTGCAAAGTTAGGAACAGTCTGTGGAGTAATAACAACATTCAACGTTTGGGTTGTGGCACATTGCCCGGCAGTTGGTGTGAAAACATAACTTCCGTTTGCACTCATATTAACCGTTGCAGGAGACCATGTTCCGGTAATCCCGTTTGGAGAAGTCGTCGCAAGTGTTGGAGCCGTAGATGACTGACAAATTGTTCCAATTTCAGCAAAGTTAGGAGTAACAGTTGGTGTAACAGTTACCAAAGTACTGTCTGTTGAAGAACAGGTTCCAATAGTAGCAGTAGCTGTATATGTTGTGTTACCAACAGGTTTCACATATATTCTTCCTGCTGCACTACCGGCTACGTATGGAATTGTACCTGCTGCGTCAGTAAACAAATCACCTGTTCCAGTTGATGTCCAGGTAATTGCAGGAGCAATTATTTCAAACGTAACATCATTTCTAGAGCTATAAGTAAAACTTGAAGTTCCAACAAATGCATCTATTGCTGTACCAGTCACATTATCTGCTCTATAGAAAATAGTACTTACAAAAGTTGTAGGGCTATGTTTAGCCGTGTTATAAGTAGTACTATTACCACTGTTATTATTGCTATAGTTCATTTCAATAATTAAGTTATCAGTACCGTTCCAGGTAAAAGGAGCATCTAACACAAAATTATTCAAGCCTACAACCGGAGTATAGTTAGCAGCAGCCTTAACCGTTGTCATACCCGCCTCCCATGCAGTAGCTGTAGCAAAACTTGCTGTAGCAGAGTTTTTCATTTTTACAACAAGATTGTTAAGTGCATAAGTAGTATTGGCAGTAGCTAAATCTAATTTTATAGCACTAATCTGCGTATTAGGAATAAAGCCTAAAGCCGTCAATTCAGCTGCTGTATAAATCCACTGTTGTTTTGTACCACCATAATATGCCTGGAATGGATTTGGACCCAATGTTGCATTAGTAGCGTTAGTACCTGAAGTAGCAGCTCCCGTTCCGGAAACAACAGTTGGTGAGGTAGGCACACCTGATACTGTCAATTGCTGTACGCTTCCGGCGCAAACTGAAGGCGCATCAGGCGTCACAGTAATTGCAGGAGGAGTTGTATTTACAGTAACATTCACTGTTGCGGTATTAGAACATCCACTTGTAGTGTTGGTTGCAGTAAGCGTGTATGCAGTAGTTGCCGAAGAAGTGAATGTCCATCCTGAACCAGCATTTCCGGAAACACCTGTAGAAGGCGACCATACATACGTATCATAATCTGAAGCACCAGCAGTAATTGTTACGGCCGTAGTAGCAACGCCTCCACAAACCGCGGCTGGGTTTCCACTCAATGTAAGAGCCGGAGCAGTTGTTACCGTAGCAACAACAGGAACTCTTGGCGAAGAACAGATTGACTGTCCGTTGATTATAAATTTAGGTCTGAAATTAGTTGTACCGCTTACATCCGTTTCAGCTAACATCGCTGCAGGAGTAACACTGTCTCTCTGTCTGTAAGCCGATGCTACGAATCCTACATCATCTACTTTCAAAGAACTATTTGAAGAAGTTGTAGCGCTTGGAACACTACTCCATGAAATAGTAACAAGAATGTTAGAACTACCGTCCCAGTTAAATACTGAAGATGAACCTGCACCTGTTCCAAAAGCTAATGTATTCACTGTGTTAGCTAGTGGTCTAAATTCACCATTGGTTCCGGTTCCAGCGTATACTTGCACCAATCCTGAGTTAATAAAAGTAGTTGTAGGAGCTGTTGTCACTGTTGTATTTGCCAATTGTACAGTAAATCCTTGGTAAGCCTGACCTGAAGTTGTAGGTTCAAATCCTAGACTAGTAAAGTTAGACGTTCCTGAAAATCCAGCGGCAATCAATTCAGAAGCTCTGATAATATACTGAGTCTTAGCTCCTCCCCAGCTTCCAGGGAAGAAAGATTGTCCTGCAGTGGTTGAATTTGTTGCTCCGGCTCCTAATGTATTAGCTGCAGGAGGAGTAGACACTTCAGCAGCAACATAATAGGTTGTTGTTGCAGAAATAGATGGAGTTGTAAAGGTATTTCCTGTAGCTACCGGAGCACCTCCAGCTGCTGCTGCATACCAATTGATAGTAGCACCTGCACTTGGTGTAGCTGCCAACTGAACAGTTCCTGTTCCACAACGTGTAGCTGGTGTATTTGTCGCAACCTGATGAGCGAAAACAATATGTACAGGAGTTGAAGTTCCTATAGTTGGTCCCGCAGAACATGTCACTACACACTCATAATAAGTAGCTACTGTTGGCACTACAGTCAATGTAGGTCCGTTTGCGTTAGCAATATCGTTGTAAGTAGTTCCATCTGTAGAACTTTTCCATTGGTAAGTAACACCTGAACCGGAAACTGCATTTTGCAAGCTTAGTGCTACAGAAGCACCAGCGCAAATTGTAGTAGCAGAAGCTACAGTATTTCCTGGATTTGGAGTACCGCTACAAACATTGGAATCTGCAAAAGAGATATATCCTGTGAAATTAGCTGCAGAAATTGGCAAATTAGATTGTGTGGTATTAGGAGCTCCCGAGGTTCCTGCTGCATACGTAGCAATACTTCCGAAAGCATTTGTGTATACCCCTGCCGGAGTAAGTGCCTGAACCGGAATACTGGTACTCACAATTGAAGCATCTCCCAATCTTACATTCATATCAGTAATTGTACCTGACATTAAAGGAATTTCCCATCTTCTTGTTGCAGACAAATTAAGTAAGCTTACGTCTGCTGTACCTGTATTAGAATCAAAAGCTTCTGCTTTAAAGTTAGAAACCGCAGTTGTAGCCGGAGCTAACCAAATTGGTGCATAAGCAGCTTTTCCTACAGGAAAGTGCTGGTAAGTAGTATTTGGGTTACCACTTATTATGGTTCTGGCCAATGGACCATTTACATAAGCTGTTGCGCTTCCTCCAGCCAATGTTCCACCAACTGTAGCCGTTCCTAATGTTAATAGATTAACGTTAGTGGTATTAACTTTTCCGCTTGTAAGCGTCAATGTACCGCTGATTGACAAAGGAACATCTAAAGTTACACCTGTTGTACTAGAATTGTTAACTGTCAAAGATGTTAGGTTAGCAGTAACAGTAGTCCCTGAGTTTCTGAAAACACCTGCTCCGGAAATAGTCTGAGGATTTGTTGAGGCTACTGCAGAACCATTATAATCATTCATATTTAACACACTTCCGGCTGTTAGAGTACCATTATTAATAAGGTTTCCGGCTAAATGATGCCCATTCCCCATTTGGTAATCTCCTGAAATAATATTCAGGTTACCTTTAATTGGCGTTGTACTACTCGTTCTTACAAATCTGTTCGTTCCAATAGTACCAGCATCTACAGTAACATTACCTAAGCCATAAAGATAGCTTCCTTGGTAAAGGTACATATAGAATCCATTACCTGATGCAATACCATTATCAATGGATATACCGTCACCAAATTTAAAAGTATGGTTCGCTCCTGCTGAGTTATAAGCTCCTCCCTGAGAAACCCTTAAGGCATAAGATGAAGAACTATTTGCATGTGGATCGACAATAGTAATTGTACCGCCCGTTAAATTCAAGTTAGAAACAGCGCTTGCAGTGATATTTAACAAATGTGTAGCCGAAGCCACAGAAGTTGCCGTATTACCACCATCATTACCATCAATATTGATGTTTCCACCGCTTTGATTGAAAGTAGAACCTCCATTATGAGTCATACTACCAAAAACATTTACAGTTCCTGATGTAACAGTCATAATTCCGTTGTTTGCAAAAGTACGGTTATTTGCACCTGCTGCAGAAAGGTTAATTGTACCTCCATCAACAGTAAGCGTAGCGCTTGATCCGTTTGTGATACCAGTAGTACTTGCTCCGGTAACATTCAAGCTACCGCCGGTAACGTTCATTATGCTATTGTTTGCAACTGTATTTGCAGCAGTCAAAACACCACCGGAAATATTTACGGTACCGCTATTTGTAAGGTTTGTGAAGTTAAGGGTTCCGGTTGCCGCATTCAAAGTACCGCCAGTTGCTACTGTTAAACCTGCAATAATATTGGTTCCATCTAAAGTTACGGTTGTATTATTTGCAATCGTCACAGTATCTGCGGCACCAGGCACAGCATTTTTGTTCCATGTAGCCGGGGTAGTCCAGTTTCCGTTAGCAACAGAAATAAACGGGATCTCAGATGATGCTACTCCCACATACAAAGGAGCCGAAAGTAAGTCTGCTTGTGACACCGTAATTCTTTGCGCTACGGGAGTTGTCGTACCGTTTTGGTGCGTTCCTCCAATAGCCGAATTAGCGAACATAACTCTTGCATTTCCATTCAATAATCCTGAGAATGCATTTTGCGCAAAAAGAGCAACAGTATAAGAACTTGAGCTAACAGGCGTTCCTTCATTTGAAACTACCCATCTTCCATTATATCTTTCATTTATTGTATAAGCTCCGTCAGCCACAGTCAAACCTGAAGTTATGCCAGGGACATCATTATATATTACTGCCAATTCACCAGCAATAGCTCCTGTCGCATTGGTTCTCGTAATGTACATTGCTCTACTGTCGCCAGCAGCATTGATAAAAGGATACCTACTTGCAGTTCCTGTAGGATCAGATCCAGCAGAAATAGATGTTCCTGTTCCAGTTGCCGCCCACCATCTTGAGAACTTAGCTCCTGATAAGAATCCCGTACCAACCGGAGCAGTAAAAGTATTACCTACTGCACCAGCACCATAAGTCATTTTATTGGTACCTAAATTAATTCTGGCTCCTGTAAGGTTTAGGTTATAAGCTACCTTTACATCATTGATAAGCCAGTTAATATTTGGCGTAACAGTAGCTGTATTACTGAATGTCAGGTTTCTGATAATACCTGTATTGAAGGATCCTGAACCACTCACCGTTTGCACAGCAGCTCCGTTTAATGTCAGGTTACCCGCTGTAGTTGCTCCGACAGAAAGGTCTATACTTCCGTTGTTTTGAATATTTCCTCCAACAGTCAATGTTTTTCCTGTAGTGCCGTTAAAAACATTTACAACACCGCCTGGTGCTACAGTAAGATTATTTCCAACTGTAAAATTATTTGGCGTAGTTCCATAAGCTAAAGTTCCTTCAACTGAAAGATTGCTTATTGACAAAGCTGTCGCATCAACCGTTACTGTTGTGGCTGCAGAAACTATTGCATTGTCATAAGAATTTGGCACACTTCCTACATCCCAGGTTGAAGCCGAGTTCCAGTTTCCTGACACAACAGAAGTGTAAGTTCCCGGAGGGTTTGTTGCCTGAACAGCATCCAAGTTTGTACTTTTTCCACCTTCACTTAGCGCATAAACACGCCATGAATATGATGTGGCTGGTGATAAGCCTGTTGCATTGTATGTCGTAGTTCCTACATTTACTGTACTTACAAAGCTATATGTTGCCCCACCATCAGCAGATCTTAAAATCACATACTTAAGCACATCCATATTTGGAGTGGATTCTGCCCAATTTAATGTCATTGATACTGCTCCAACATTTGAAAAAGATAAAAATGTTGGTGGCGGTAAAACCGCAGTCAATGCGTTGCCTGGGTTTCCAGGAGGTATAAATTGATAAACTCTTCTGCTTCCGTCTGCAGCCGAATCTAGATTAGCGATTGGCCCCAGAGCCGTAACCGCCGGATTAGCCGCATAAGGAGTTGATACAGAAGCAGTATTTGTTGCATATAAGACTGAAGCAAATGTCCCTGCTGTATTTCCTACAGCAAAACCAATAGAAGGAGATCTGTTAGCCTCTCCATTTCCAATATCTATGGCCGAAACACTTCCATAAACATATTCTACATTCCCTTTCTCATAAAGTCGTATTTGCCATCTAGCAGTAGATGTCATTGCCGAACCTGTATAAAAAAGCTGCATATTAAAAAACTCTACTACCAAAACTCTATTTGGTGCCGTACCCGACACTTTATAGTGAACTTTTCCTGTCGATAAGCCCGTCCTTAAATCAGCATTAAAAGCCGAAAGCCTTGGAGAAGTGACTGAACCTCCACTAAGTGTGTAGGTATTTCTATCCACTAATGTTGATCCCAATTGTAAGATTCCATCATCCTGGACAGAAAATTGAGTAAACCTATTACCCATAAAAAAGAAGTCAAATCCAATATTGGTAACAGCAGAAGCGCTATTATCTGCACCTGCTCCTATCAGCTGTGTTGTTCCTGTACTCATATCAATGGCTCCGCCATTCATATCAAGTGCCAGAGAACCTGCTGTGGAAGTGGCAAACGTATAATTTGCCGAGTTCTGGGCCCAAACTGAATGATTCATAGCCATTAATATGACTATCAAAAACAAGCTAACCCAAGACGGCCTAGCTCCGCGAGAAACAGAATCAGGCCGGGGGTCAGCCAAATTCCCAATCCCTTTTCTGAGTTTAGAGGTTTTTCTAAAACTCGAAAGAGTGTAATAATTCATCATAGTTTAAGTAAATTGATTAAAAATAAAGTAAGAACATCTATTAATGGAAATCCACATTATATTACAAGACAAAAGACCCTCAAAGGATCTGACAAATCCCTTAAAATATCTTCCGTAATTTGCTTAAAAAAATGCGATTCAATCAACGCGGAAAATTAATATAATATTTAACACAAAATTAATATTTAAAGAAAAAAATTATGAACAATGCCAAAATTATCTGTTCCAAGCAATAGAAAACCTCTTTTTAAAACACTTTTAGCAACAAAATTCAACATTACGATATTGTAACAAATGCATAGCTTTTAGAGAAGTTTTAGCGATTTTATTTATTTCAAAACTTCCTTTACACAAAATATTTCTTACAAATAGTTCTAAAACCTTTTTCTTAAGTATCTAAAAAAGCTCTCCATCGCTAATTTGAAAAAAAGGATGAAGAGCATTACTTAATTAAAATATTTATGCTGGATGTCACTAGCCAAAAAGACCTGCACAACTCAATAAAAGCAAAACCATAAACACAAAAAATCTGACGACGGAGTTGCCTGACAGCATTGTATCATCATTACGACCAACAGCATTCGACTCTTTATACAAAATCTTCATCTCAAATAAATTTAATACATTAACTTCTAATCTTAGGGGAAATTAGCTGGTGTGTGGTAGTATTTGCAGTATTTGTAATGAAATTTTAATTCACAGATAAACTTAGAGAAACTGTTACCGAAAAAAAAATAAACCCGATAAAGTTCAATAAAAAACGTTGAAGTAGTATTTGTTTTAATAAGAAAAGCAATAAATCCCTCTAAATCAAGGCGACTTATATATCCATCATAGCGTATATTATTTATACTACACATAATGATAGAATTTACATGCAAATTTACATTCTATTCTTTTGTGTAGTTCATATTATTTTTTTTCATATTAAGTTTGAAAAAACAGAAACAAATATAGTCCATTAATCAATCTAGACTTTCAATATCTTAATTCTATAATAGTAAAGAAATTATATTTGAAAAAACATATACATATACTACAGGAGTAACTCGAAAATCCTTAAAAGAGTAGAGATTATTTTTTATTTATATACTATGAGAAATTTTTTTTATCAGCCAGTACAATTATTTTTTTAACTACAACTTTATTCTTTACATCATGTAGTGAGGAGAACGAGAATTCAGAAATGAAGTCAAAAAACGAACTCAACGATACTTCTTCACAACATTTCAGAACATCTTCAAGTAACTTTAACACTCTCAAAAATCGTCAATCAGTGGAAAAATTATCTCGTGATTTTGTAAATATTGAAAACACTATTCTTAAAATCCAAAAACCTGCAATCGAATTCATAAAAAGTAAAGGCGTTGATATTTCAAACATTGACAATCTTATTGCATTTTATGAAAGTTGTAAAGAGTGTAATGATAAATATCGTGATGCAATAATACCTTTATTAAAAGATTTAAGCCGTGCAAGTGATGATAAAGTTTTAGATATACTTGCAAAGTACTCATATAATATTGACAAATTAAATTTAGATGAAGTTGATAAAAATAATTTAAAATTTATGGTAAATTCAATGATTGTAGGAACAAATAACAGCCTACTAATTAATAGCGGCTATGAAAATTTACCTATAATTTTTAGAGATAACCAATATATAACTTTTGGTTTCTGGGATTGCTTAAGACAAACCGGAGGCAAAGCAATTGGAAGAGGATTGGCAACGGGTATGATAACAGGATGTATAGGAGGAGCCATTGCAGGAGGCACAGTTGGCACAGTAACTGTCCCTGTACTCGGTACGGCAACTGGCGCTGTTGGCGGTTGCATATTTGGCGGAGCTGCTGGAGCTGTAACTGGTGCCGTAACTGGAGCAATATGGGCAGCTGTTGATTGCATTTAATAATTTGTATCATGAAAAACAAAATAAAGTTTCCTTTATTTATTTTTATTTCAGTAGTATTCTTTTTAGTAATGAATGGTAAACTTACTTACCAATATTCGGACTTAAATAATTTCAAATTATATTTAAAATTCTTAGTAAGTTTATTATTTGGCTATATTTTAATTTATCATTTATTCATCTTTAAACAAGAGTAAGCGAAAAAGTAGTTAGTAGAAATGGTCTTTCAACAAAATTCATTCAGGACTGCTTCATCTTGAAAGTTGATTTTGGAACTAAAAACTAACATCATATAAAAATCATTTAGGCAATAACATACCGCTTTCCCTTTAAAGAGTTAACTTTTACAAAATAAAAAAGCCTCCTGAAATTCAGGAGGCTTTTTTTGTTTATGCTTGTCCGGCAGGACCAAAATTTAGAGGAATTGGAGGTTGTTCCGTGTCTTTTATTTCGCCGTGGGCGCTTTCATAACGGTGGATATTCTCTCCTATAGCCTTTAATAATCTTTTGGCATGCTGCGGTGTCAAAACGATTCTAGATTTCACTTTTGCCTTTGGAATTCCCGGCATGATGCTTACGAAATCCAATACAAATTCTGAAGCTGAATGGTTAATAATAGCCAGATTGGAATAAATTCCTTCGGCCGTTTTTTCATCCAATTCAATATTGATCTGACCTTGTGGTTGTTTTGAATCGCTCATATCTTAATAATTATATTCTTCTTTTGCAGCCATTAGCTCATTGTATTCTTCTTTAGAACCTACAATTACGTTATCGTAATCTCTCATACCTGTACCAGCAGGGATTCTGTGACCAACGATAACATTTTCTTTAAGTCCTTCAAGCATGTCTACTTTTCCAGCAACAGCAGCTTCGTTCAATACTTTAGTAGTTTCCTGGAACGATGCCGCAGAGATGAATGATTTAGTCTGCAACGAAGCTCTGGTAATACCTTGTAATACCGGAGTTGCTGTAGCCGTGATAACGTCTCTTGCAACAACCTGATTTTTATCCGTACGCTTCAATAGTGAGTTTTCGTCACGTAATTGGCGAGGAGAAACAATCTGTCCCGGTTTAAGGTTTTCAGAATCACCAGCATCTTCTACTACTTTCATACCATACAACTTATCGTTTTCATAGATAAAGTCTTTAGTATGGATTAGCTGATCTTCAAGGAACAATGTATCTCCCGGATCCTGAACCTGAACTTTACGCATCATCTGGCGGATTACAACTTCAAAGTGCTTGTCGTTGATTTTTACCCCTTGCAGACGGTAAACTTCCTGAATTTCATTTACAAGATATTGCTGTACTGCTGATGGCCCCTGAATTCTCAAGATATCATCAGGAGTAATTGCTCCGTCAGACAATGGCATACCTGCTTTTACGAAGTCGTTTTCCTGTACAAGAATCTGGCTGGAAAGTTTTACAAGATATTTCTTGATTTCACCAAATTTAGACTCGATTACGATTTCACGGTTACCTCTCTTGATCTTACCAAATGAAACAACACCATCAATTTCAGAAACAACAGCCGGGTTCGAAGGATTACGAGCTTCTAACAACTCGGTAATTCTTGGAAGACCTCCGGTGATATCTCCTGCTTTTGAAGAACGACGTGGTATTTTTACTAAAACTTTACCTGCTTTAATCTTCTCACCGTTTTCAACCATCAGGTGGGCACCCACCGGTAAGTTGTAAGAACGGATCAATTCGCCGTCTTTACCGTAAATTAATAAAGTAGGAATCAATTTCTTGTTTCTTCCTTCAGAAATTACTTTCTCCTGGAAACCTGTCTGCTCGTCGATTTCAACCTGGTATGACTGTCCTTGCTCTAAATCTTCATAGGCTACTTTACCTGTGAATTCAGAGATGATAACCCCGTTATATGGATCCCATTTACAGATAGTCGTTCCTTTTTCAACAACGTCACCATCTTTAACAAAGATGCTTGAACCGTAAGGAATGTTATGTGTATTAAGAACAATACCTGTCTTAACATCTATCAATTTTAATTCTGTTGAACGAGAAATCACAATATCAGTAGTATTTCCTTCAAGATCTTCTCCTTTAACAGTTTTAAGATCTTCAATTTCAAGACGACCGCTGAATTTTGTAGTGATGCTTGATTCTTCAGAAAGACCTCCAGCAACCCCTCCAACGTGGAAGGTACGAAGCGTTAACTGTGTACCTGGCTCACCAATTGACTGTGCTGCAATTACACCAACAGCCTCACCCTTTTGGGTCATTTTTCCGGTTGCCAAGTTTCTTCCGTAACATTTAGCACAAATTCCTTTGTCTGCTTCACATGTTAATGGCGAACGAACTTCCACTTTTTCAATTGGTGATTCGTCAATCAATTTAACAACAGCTTCTGTAATTTGTTCACCAGCTGCAACCAAAACTTCGCTGGTAAGCGGGTTGATTACATCTTGTAAAGCTACACGTCCTAAGATTCTTTCTCCAAGAGTCTCAACAATCTCTTCGTTCTTTTTCAATGCTCCTACTTCAACACCTCTCAACGTACCGCAATCTTCTGTGTTTACGATAACGTCCTGAGAAACGTCGTGTAATCTTCTTGTCAAGTAACCCGCATCCGCCGTTTTCAAAGCGGTATCCGCAAGACCTTTACGAGCACCGTGAGTAGAGATAAAGTACTCAAGAATGGAAAGACCTTCTTTAAAGTTAGACAAAATCGGGTTCTCGATAATTTCACCACCACCGGCAGTCGATTTTTTAGGCTTAGCCATCAATCCACGCATACCGGTCAGCTGACGAATCTGCTCTTTAGAACCCCTCGCCCCAGAGTCAAGCATCATATACACAGAGTTGAATCCTTGCTGATCTTCTCTAATGTTTTTCATTGCTAATTCTGTAAGCAAAGCATTGGTTGAAGTCCACACGTCAATAACCTGGTTGTAACGTTCGTTATTGGTGATAAGACCCATGTTATAGTTCATTGAGATACCTTCTACCTGTTCGTTGGCATCATCAATTAATGATTGTTTTTGATCTGGAATTTTGATGTCTCCCAAGCTGAATGACAGACCTCCGCGGAAGGCGAATCTGTAACCCATATCTTTCATATTATCAAGGAAGGCAGCAGTTGTAGGTACATCTGTTACGCTTAAAATTCCACCAATAATATCTCTTAACGATTTTTTGGTCAATACCTGGTTGATATATCCGGCTGCTTCAGGAACTACTTCGTTGAAAAGTACACGTCCTGCAGTAGTCTGGATGATTTTATAAACCAATTCTCCATTTTCATTGAAATCTTTAGCTCTGATTTTCACTCTGGCATTCAATTCCAATCTTCCTTCATTCAAGGCAATGTTTACTTCTTCAGCAGAGTAGAATGTCAATCCTTCACCCAAAATTTTGTGATCTGGAGTAGACAAACGCTCTTTGGTCATGTAGTACAGACCCAAAACCATGTCCTGAGAAGGTACCGTAATTGGAGCACCGTTAGCAGGGTTTAAGATATTGTGAGAAGCCAACATCAACAATTGAGCTTCCAGGATAGCCTCTGGCCCAAGTGGCAAGTGAACTGCCATCTGGTCACCATCGAAATCCGCGTTAAATGCCGTACAAACCAATGGGTGAAGCTGAATTGCTTTTCCTTCGATTAGTTTTGGCTGGAACGCCTGGATACCCAATCTGTGCAATGTAGGAGCACGGTTCAGTAATACAGGGTGTCCTTTAATTACATTTTCAAGGATATCCCATACTACCGGTTCTTTTTTATCAATAATCTTCTTAGCAGATTTTACTGTTTTTACAATTCCTCTTTCAATCAGCTTACGGATTACGAAAGGTTTGTAAAGTTCAGCTGCCATATCTTTTGGAAGACCGCATTCGAATAATTTCAATTCAGGTCCAACGACAATTACCGAACGGGCAGAATAATCCACACGTTTACCCAAAAGGTTTTGACGGAAACGTCCCTGCTTACCTTTCAAGGAATCAGAAAGTGATTTTAATGGTCTGTTAGATTCTGTTTTTACAGCAGAAGCTTTTCTTGTGTTATCGAATAACGAGTCAACAGATTCCTGCAACATACGTTTTTCGTTACGAAGGATTACTTCCGGAGCTTTAATTTCCATCAAACGTTTCAAACGGTTGTTACGGATGATTACTCTTCTGTACAAATCGTTCAAATCTGACGTTGCGAAACGACCACCATCAAGCGGCACCAACGGACGCAATTCAGGTGGTATAACCGGAACTACTTTCATGATCATCCATTCCGGACGGTTCTCACGGTTTTCGTTAGACTCACGGAATGATTCAACAACCTGAAGTCTCTTTAAAGCTTCAGTCTTACGTTGCTTAGAGGTTTCGTTGTTTGCAGAGTGTCTTAATTCGTATGACAATTCATCCAAATCAATTCTTGCCAACAAGTCCATGATACATTCAGCACCCATTTTGGCGATGAATTTGTTTGGATCGTTGTCATCCAAATATTGGTTTTCCATTGGAAGCGTATCCAAAATATTCAGATACTCTTCTTCTGTCAGGAAGTCCAATCTATGTAATGAATCTCCATCAGGACCTTTAGCGATACCTGGCTGGATTACTACATATCTTTCGTAGTAAATGATCATATCCAGTTTTTTAGACGGAAGTCCAAGGATATAACCAATTTTGTTTGGAAGTGAACGGAAATACCAGATGTGAGCAATTGGCACCACCAAATTGATGTGACCTACTCTATCTCTACGTACTTTCTTTTCAGTAACTTCCACACCACAACGGTCACAAACGATACCTTTGTAGCGGATTCTTTTATATTTACCACAAGCACATTCGAAATCTTTTACAGGACCGAAAATTCGTTCGCAGAAAAGACCGTCACGCTCTGGTTTGTGGGTTCTATAGTTGATAGTTTCCGGCTTCAAAACCTCACCTCTTGACTCAGCCAAGATAGATTCTGGAGAAGCTAATCCTATCGAAATTTTGTCAAACCTTTTAATTTGGTTTTTATCTTTATTTCTGTTCATCATAGTCTTTACTATTGATATTGTGATATTGAAAACCTTTTATTTGCTTAAAGCCCGGAGTTTAGGACGGATATCCTAAACTCCGGAACTAAAAACTATTCCTCTAATCTGATGTCTAATCCAAGACCTTTCAATTCGTGCATCAATACGTTGAACGATTCTGGTAATCCTGGTTCTGGCATAGTTTCACCCTTAACGATAGCTTCGTAAGTTTTAGCTCTACCAATAACGTCATCCGATTTAACAGTCAAAATTTCTCTAAGCGTGCTTGATGCACCGTAAGCTTCAAGAGCCCAAACCTCCATCTCTCCAAAACGCTGACCTCCGAATTGTGCTTTACCTCCAAGAGGCTGCTGAGTGATCAACGAGTATGGTCCGATAGAACGTGCGTGCATCTTGTCATCAACCATGTGTCCAAGTTTCAACATATAGATAACTCCGACAGTTGCTGGCTGGTGGAAACGCTCACCTGTTCCTCCATCATAAAGGTAAGTATGTCCGAATCTTGGGATTCCGGCTTCGTCAGTCAATTTATTGATTTCATCCAAAGAAGCACCGTCGAAGATTGGTGTAGCGAATTTTCTACCCAATTTTTGTCCGGCCCATCCCAGTACTGTTTCATAAATCTGACCGATGTTCATACGTGAAGGTACCCCAAGTGGGTTCAATACGATATCAACTGGTGTTCCGTCTTCCAGGAAAGGCATATCTTCGTGACGAACGATTCTGGCAACAATACCTTTGTTACCGTGACGTCCCGCCATCTTATCCCCTACTTTCAGCTTACGTTTTTTAGCAATGTACACTTTTGCCAATTTCAAGATTCCGGCTGGTAACTCATCTCCAACAGTAATCGTGAATTTCTCTCTACGCAATGCTCCCTGAAGATCATTTAACTTAATCTTATAGTTGTGGATCAAGTCGTTAACCATTTTATTGGTTTCGTCATCAGCAACCCACTGTCCTTTGCTTAAGTGTGCGAAATCTTCAACAGCATTTAACATTTTTTGAGTGTATTTCTTACCTTTTGGCAATACTTCTTCACCCAAATCATTCATAACTCCTTGCGAAGTTTTTCCGTTTACGATATTGAAAAGTTTGTCAACAAGCTTGTCTTTTAATTCAACAAATTTGGTTTCAAATTCCATTTCAAGAGCAGCCAAATCATCTTTGTCTTTACCTCTCTTACGTTTATCTTTTACCGCTCTCGCGAATAATTTTTTATCAAGAACCACACCGTGTAATGAAGGAGAAGCTTTCAATGAAGCATCTTTTACATCACCAGCCTTATCACCAAAGATTGCTCTTAAAAGTTTTTCTTCCGGTGTTGGGTCTGATTCTCCTTTTGGAGTGATTTTTCCAATCAGGATGTCGCCAGGTTTTACTTCGGCTCCAATTCTGATCATACCATTTTCATCTAAATCTTTGGTAGCTTCTTCTGAAACGTTTGGAATATCGTTCGTTAATTCTTCGTTACCCAGTTTAGTATCTCTAACCTCCAATGAATAATCATCGATATGGATAGAGGTGAAAATGTCATCACGAACCACTTTTTCAGAGATTACGATTGCATCCTCGAAGTTGTACCCTTTCCAAGGCATGAACGCTACTTTAAGGTTTCTACCTAAAGCAAGCTCACCATTTTGAGTTGCATAACCTTCTGAAAGCACCTGCCCTTTAACAACTCTGTCCCCTTTTCTTACGATAGGCTTCAGGTTGATTGAAGTACTCTGGTTGGTTTTTCTGAATTTGATCAAATTATAAGTTTTTTCATCCGGGTCAAAACTTACCATTCTTTCTTCATCAGTTCTGTCATATTTAATAGTGATGATATTAGCATCAACATATTCTACTGTTCCGTCACCTTCTGCATTAATCAAAACTCTGGAATCAGACGCTACCTGTCTTTCAAGACCTGTACCCACGATTGGAGCTTCCGGTCTTAATAAAGGAACCGCCTGACGCATCATGTTTGATCCCATCAACGCACGGTTCGCATCATCATGCTCCAGGAAAGGAATCAAAGATGCAGAAATCGAAGCAATCTGGTTTGGCGCAACGTCTGTATAATGAACAACATTTGGTTCAACAACCGGGAAATCACCTTCTTCACGGGCAATTACCTTATCGGCAGTAATCTGTCCATCATCATTCATTTCAATGTTGGCCTGAGCAATCATCTTACCTTCTTCTTCCTCAGCACTCAAATAAACCGGTTCAGAAACCAAATCCACTTTTCCATCAGTCACCTTACGGTAAGGAGTTTCGATGAATCCCATTCCGTTTACTTTTGCGTAAACCCCAAGAGAAGAAATCAAACCGATGTTTGGTCCTTCCGGTGTTTCAATAGGACATAAACGTCCGTAGTGCGTATAGTGAACGTCACGAACCTCGAAACCTGCTCTTTCTCTCGAAAGACCACCAGGTCCAAGGGCAGACAATCTTCTTTTGTGTGTAATCTCTGCCAATGGGTTTGTTTGGTCCATGAACTGAGATAACTGGTTTGTTCCAAAGAAAGAGTTGATAACTGATGATAATGTTTTGGCATTGATCAAGTCAATTGGTGTAAACACCTCGTTATCTCTAACGTTCATTCTCTCACGAATAGTTCTGGCCATACGAGCCAAACCAACACCGAATTGAGCTGAAAGCTGCTCGCCTACAGTTCTAACACGACGGTTTGACAAGTGATCGATATCATCAATCTCTGCTTTAGAGTTGATCAACTCGATTAAGTACTTCACAATAGTAATGATATCTTCTTTGGTCAAAACCTGTTTGTCCATTGGGATATCAAGATCTAATTTTTTGTTCATTCTGTAACGACCTACTTCACCTAAGTTGTAACGTTGGTCTGAGAAGAACAATTTATCAATAATGCCACGAGCTGTTTCTTCATCAGGCGGTTCTGCATTACGCAACTGACGGTAGATGTGCTCAACAGCTTCTTTTTCAGAGTTTGTCGGGTCTTTTTGCAAAGTGTTGTGGATGATAGCATAATCTCCCTGATTTGCATCTTCCTTATGCAATAAGATTGTTTTTACGTTGGCATCAATGATTTCTTCAACATTATCTTTATCGATAACTGTATCACGATCAAGGATGATTTCGTTACGCTCAATAGATACAACTTCTCCTGTATCCTCATCTACGAAATCTTCATGCCACGTATTCAAAACACGTGCAGCCAATCTTCGGCCAATGTATTTTTTAAGTCCTGTTTTTGATACCTTGATTTCTTCTGCAAGGTCAAAAATTTCAAGAATGTCTTTATCTCTTTCGAAACCAATCGCTCTGAACAGAGTTGTAACTGGTAATTTTTTCTTTCTATCGATATAAGCATACATTACGCTGTTGATATCGGTAGCAAATTCTATCCAGGAACCTTTAAAAGGAATTACTCTGGCAGAATATAATTTGGTTCCATTTGCGTGAAACGATTGTCCAAAGAAAACACCTGGTGATCTGTGTAATTGGGAAACAACAACACGTTCAGCACCATTGATAACAAATGTACCACTTGGCGTCATATAAGGAATTGTTCCAAGATATACATCCTGTACAATAGTTTCAAAATCTTCGTGCTCTGGATCTGTACAATATAGCTTTAGCCTGGCTTTTAAAGGAACGCTATAAGTAAGTCCTCTTTCTATACATTCTTGAATGGTATAACGTGGTGGATCAACAAAGTAATCTAGGAATTCCAATACAAATTGATTTCTTGTATCTGTGATTGGAAAGTTCTCCATGAAGGTATTGTAAAGCCCTTCGTTGCCTCTTTCGTCAGATTTAGTTTCCAGTTGGAAAAAATCCTTAAAAGATTTTACCTGAATATCCAGGAAATCCGGATACTGAGGAATATTTTTTGTCGAGGCAAAATTCAATCTTTCAGTCTGATTTGTTATCATCAATGGACAAAATTTTGATTAAAAAAAAGTAGTTTTTTGTGTAAAACACTGTTTAATTATACTTTTCTTTTTGTAATCAATACATCTTGAAAAATAAAACAGGGTAATCCGGTTTGATTTTTTGTCTTCGTATTGATCAAAAACTTTTTCGTATTTTAAACTATTATTATAATAAAACTTGATATAATTTTATTATACGAAAAATGGTTTAGGCCATTGGACGTCTCTGTCCAAGGCCTAAACCTAGTTATTGTAACTTAGTAAGCTTATTTAAGCTCAACTACAGCTCCAGCTTCTTCTAAAGATTTTTTAAGACCTTCAGCCTCGTCTTTAGAAACACCTTCTTTAACGTTTGCAGGAGCAGCGTCAACTAAGTCTTTAGCTTCTTTAAGACCTAAACCTGTAAGTTCTTTTACAGCTTTAACAACAGCTAATTTAGAAGCACCAGCATCTTTCAATACTACAGTGAATTCTGTTTGCTCTTCAGCAGCTGCACCAGCATCACCACCACCAGAAACTACAACAGCAGCTGCAGCTGGTTCGATACCGTACTCTTCTTTTAATATTGTTGCTAAATCGTTAACTTCTTTTACAGTCAAGTTAACTAATTGTTCTGCGAATTGTTTCAAATCTGCCATTTTTTCTATCGTTTAAATGATTTTTTAAATATAATTTATTTGTGCGTACTGATTAAGACTCAGCTCCTTCTTCGTTAGCGAATTGGTTCTTAAGAGCAGAAATAACTCTTTGAGCCGGAGACTGAAGTAATCCGATGATTTCTCCGATAACTTCTTCCTTAGATTTAAGTGAAGCAAGAGAATCTAAAAGGTTATCTCCAATGTAAATTTCATTGTTGATGAATGCCCCTTTAAAAACTGGCTTATCAGATTTTTTACGGAATTCTTTAATGATTTTTGCAGGAGCATTAGCTACGTCTGCAATGAATATAGAAGTGTTTCCTTTCAAAACTCCAGGTAGTTCACCGTAGTTGTTTTCAGAAGCTTCCATAGCTTTTTCAAGCAATGTGTTCTTAACAACTTCCAGTTTGATACCCGCTTTGAAGCAAGCTCTTCTTAAACTTGAAGTAGTTTCTGCATTTAGTCCAGAAATATCTGCTACATAAACAATATTTGTACCAGCTAACTGTGCAGTTAAATCTCCAATCGCGATTGATTTTTCTTCTCTAGTCATACTAAAAATTTTTAACTACCAATTATACCGCTTTAGGATCTAAAGCAATAGCAGGACTCATTGTTGCTGAGATGTGGATACTCTTAATGTAAGTACCCTTCGCTGCAGTTGGTTTCATTTTGATTAATGTTTGAATAATTTCATGCGCGTTTTCTGAGATTTGCTCAGCACCGAAAGAAACTCTTCCGATTCCTGCATGAACGATACCAGTCTTGTCAACTTTAAAGTCGATTTTACCTGATTTTACTTCCTGAACTGCTTTTGCAACATCCATAGTAACTGTTCCTGTCTTAGGGTTTGGCATAAGACCTCTTGGTCCTAAGATTCTTCCTAATGGTCCTAGTTTACCCATTACAGCCGGCATAGTGATGATTACATCAACATCTGTCCAACCATCTTTGATTTTTTGCAAATAGTCGTCTAAACCTACGTGGTCTGCACCAGCAGCTTTAGCTTCAGCTTCTTTATCTGGAGTAACCAATGCCAAAACTCTAACATCTTTTCCAGTTCCGTGAGGCAATGTTACTACACCTCTAACCATTTGATTTGCTTTTCTTGGATCTACACCCAATTTAACAGCGATATCAACAGACTCATCAAATTTTGCAGAAGCAACTGTCTTGATTAATGCAGAAGCATCTTTCAAAGAATACAGCTTGTTTTTCTCAATTTTTGATGCAGCTTCTTTTTGTTTTTTTGTCAATTTTGCCATGTCTTTTCTTAATTAGAAGGAGCGTCTCCCGTTACAGTTATACCCATAGATCTAGCTGTTCCAGCAATCATGCTCATAGCAGACTCAATTGTGAACGCGTTCAAATCAGCCATCTTGTCCTCAGCGATAGCTCTAATCTGATCCATAGTAACTTTCGCTACTTTTTTACGATTAGGCTCTCCAGAACCAGACTTCAATTTTGCAGCCTCTAATAGTTGAATAGCAGCAGGTGGTGTTTTTACAACGAAGTCGAAAGACTTATCTTTGTAAACAGTAATTTGTACTGGTAACACTTTGCCAGGCTTATCTTGTGTTCTAGCATTAAATTGCTTACAGAACTCCATGATGTTAACCCCAGCAGCACCCAGAGCAGGTCCAACCGGTGGCGATGGATTCGCGGCACCTCCCTTAACTTGTAGTTTAACTACTTTACTAATCTCTTTAGCCATTGTTTAAAAAATTTAACGCATCATCTTGGAAGCGATAGATGCGGTTTTTACTATATGTGTAACAAAAATTATACTTTTTCAACTTGCATAAAACTCAATTCTAATGGCGTCTTTCTACCGAAAATTTTCACCATTACCTCAAGCTTACGCTTTTCTTCATTGATTTTCTCAACAGTCCCGTTAAAACCATTGAAAGGACCATCAACAACCTTAATTGTTTCTCCAACAGTAAAAGGAATAGCATGATTGTCTGTCTTAACAGCCAACTCATCTACTTTTCCTAACATCCTGTTTACCTCAGATTGTCTTAAAGGCACAGGGTCACCCCCTTTAACTTCCCCTAAGAAACCAATAACACTAGTAATAGACTTGATAATATGAGGTATTTCGCCAACAAGATTAGCCTCAATCATTACATAACCAGGAAAATAGACTTTGTCTTTGCTGATTTTTTTTCCATCTCTTACCTGTACCACTTTTTCAGTAGGCACAAGCACCTGAGAAATATAATCAGCCATTCCCAATCTGTTGATTTCAGTTTCGATATAAGCTTTGACTTTGTTTTCCTGTCCGCTTACCGCTCTGACCACATACCATTTTTTCACATTATTATCCGCCATCTCAAAAAATTAACCTTTTATCAAATTAAAGAAACCAGCTAATGCTTTTGCGAAAACAACGTCTACTCCCCATGTTGCCAAGGCGAATATTACAGAGAAAACAGCAACTACAATTGTCAAGCGCTGTACTTCTGCCCATTCCGGCCAAGTAACATTATTTTTTAATTCACCGAAAGCTTCGGTTATGTAATTAACAACTTTTGTCATTGTAATTTATTTTTGCACGGGCGGAGGGATTCGAACCCCCATCAACGGTTTTGGAGACCGCTATTCTACCCTTGAACTACGCCCGTTTATTAAAAACCAGCAGAGCAACCCAGAGGCTCTCTGCTGGCTATTTATTTAATAGATAATTAGTCTAAAATTTCAGTTACCTGACCAGCACCAACTGTTCTACCACCCTCACGGATAGCGAAACGTAAACCTACGTTCATTGCAATTGGGCTCAACAAGCTAACTTCGATAGTCAAGTTATCACCTGGCATTACCATCTCTACACCTGCTGGTAAAGCAATAACACCTGTTACGTCAGTTGTACGTACGTAGAACTGTGGACGGTAATTATTGTGGAATGGCGTGTGACGACCACCTTCTTCTTTTTTCAAGATATAAACCTCAGCTTTGAATTTAGCGTGTGGCTTAACTGATCCTGGCTTAATAATAACCATACCTCTTTTGATATCAGCTTTATCAATACCTCTCAACAACAAACCTACGTTATCTCCAGCTTCACCTCTGTCAAGGATTTTACGGAACATCTCAACTCCAGTAATTGTAGAAGTCAATTTGTCAGCTCCCATACCGATGATTTCAACAGCATCTCCTGTGTTTGCAACTCCAGTTTCGATACGACCTGTAGCAACAGTTCCACGACCTGTAATTGTAAATACGTCTTCAACCGGCATCAAGAATGGCTTAGCAACGTCACGAACTGGCTCTTCAATCCAGTTGTCAACAGCTTCCATCAATTCCATAATTTTAGGAACCCATGTAGCATCTCCGTTCAATCCACCCAAAGCAGAACCTTGGATAACTGGACCATTATCTCCATCATATTCATAGAAAGACAACAAGTCTCTGATTTCCATTTCAACTAGCTCTAACAACTCAGCATCATCAACCATATCCACTTTGTTCATGAATACAACGATTCTAGGAATACCTACCTGGCGACCTAAAAGGATGTGCTCACGAGTTTGCGGCATTGGTCCGTCAGTAGCAGCCACAACCAAGATAGCACCATCCATCTGAGCAGCACCAGTAACCATGTTCTTTACGTAATCCGCGTGACCTGGACAGTCAACGTGTGCGTAGTGACGGTTAGCAGTTTCGTACTCAACGTGTGATGTATTGATTGTAATACCTCTTTCTTTTTCTTCAGGAGCATTATCAATCTGATCGAAAGATTTTGCAGCTGTTTTAGAAAAACCAGCTTCTGCCATTACTTTAGTAATTGCAGCAGTCAATGTAGTTTTTCCGTGATCTACGTGTCCAATTGTACCTATATTTAAGTGCGGTTTGGAACGGTTAAAATTCTCCTTTGCCATTTTACTTAATTTTAATCTTAGTTATATATTAGTGTTCAAATTCTTACTTACTTGAGCCAATGACGGGATTTGAACCCGTGACCTCTTCCTTACCAAGGAAGCACTCTACCCCTGAGCTACACCGGCAGGGAATCCCGATTAGGATTTTCTGATTTAAGGTTTTTGATTTAAGACACAAATCTTAAATCCTAACCCACAAATCATTTTTTTTGTGGGGAGAGCAGGATTCGAACCTGCGAAGGTTTCCCAACGGATTTACAGTCCGTCCTCGTTGGCCGCTTGAGTATCTCCCCTAACCATTTTGTTTTCAATCTAATAAAAGAACTGAGCCGATAGAGGGACTCGAACCCACGACCTGCTGATTACAAATCAGCTGCTCTAGCCAGCTGAGCTACACCGGCAAACTCAATAAAAAAAGTCCGCTATTTCTAACGGACTGCAAATGTATATCATTTTGTTTCTTAATCAAAATATTTTTGAAAAAAAATTATATTATATATGTGTTCTTATCTTTTCTTTTCGTTTCACCAACAACCTCTCTAAAGCTTCAGACGAAAGTTCTACTCCTTCCTCAAATGTTTTACATTGTTTTTTGACAATAAACTCATCTCCGGGAACATGGATTTTTATCTCCACTATCTTATTTTCCTTATCACTCGTTTTTTCCACCTTCAAAAAAACATCTGACGAAACCACTCTGTCATAGTACTTTTCTAACTTATCCAATCTGGCCTGAATGAATGCTACAAGCTTTCCGTCAACATTAAAGTTAACTGCATGAACGTTTACCTTCATAATAATAAAATTTTACATGGTTGAACATTTTTGAATTATTTCTGATTCCGGGGATGCGCATCTCCGTAAACCTTTTTCAGCTCAGCCAAGCTGCTGTGGGTATATATTTGAGTGGATGCCAAACTGGAATGTCCTAATAATTCTTTTACTGAGTTTAAATCTGCCCCGTTATTCAGCATATGAGTCGCAAAGGTATGTCGCAAGACATGAGGACTCTTTTTTACTTTCTCCGAGACATTACTAAAGTACATATTTATTAGTCGATAAACAAGCGAATCGCTTAATTTAACTCCTTTTAACGTAAGAAAGAAAAACTCCCCATCTTTAACCTCTTCCAGACCAGCCCTTTCAGACAAATACAAGCGTATTTGCTCCTGTATCACGGGTAGCATCGGAAGAATCCTCTCTTTATTTCTTTTCCCCAAAACCTTCAGAACACCTTTCGACAAATCTACGTTGGCTACCTTAAGCCCAATCAGTTCCGCCCGACGTATTCCTGTCGTATAAAACAAATCTATAATAAGCTTGTCACGCATTCCTTCAAAACCTTCCGGATAGACAATATAATTCAACACATTATCTAATTCTTTTTCAGAGAAAGGGATTTGTAGTTTTTTTGGCGTTTTTAACGCCTTGTGTTTCAGCAACGGACTTACCTGAATCCGCTTTATTTTCAAAAGGAATTTATAAAATGATTTCAGGGAAGAAATTTTCCTGTTAACCGACGTATTTGAGATACCGGCATCGACCAGGGAAACAATCCAGCTTCGGATCTGACTGTAATTCACATCCTCCAGACTGTCCTGATCAAAATCCTGCTTTAAAAAAGCCTCAAAATCAGACAAATCATTACTGTAGGCCGTAACCGTATGAAGGGAATATTTTTTCTCTTTTTGAAGATAATCCTTAAATGATTCTTTATTATCAAGCATAAAAAAACCGTTAGCATCAAAGGTATTAAACTTTCATGACTAACGGTTTTATCTTGAAGAAAATTAATATTAATTTTCTAATTGATCTCTAAGGCTTTGGATGTAACCAGCTTTTTGGATTTGAGCTCTTCTGACAACAGACGGCTTTATGAAAGCCTGACGTGCTCTTAATTGACGAACTGTTCCAGTTTTATCAAATTTTCTCTTATAGCGCTTTAATGCTCTATCGATATTTTCTCCGTCTTTAATTGGTATAATTAACATAAGTATGACACCTCCTCTCATTAAGGCTGCAAACTTATAAAATAATTATGAATTAAGAATTATAAATTGGAAATTTATTTTACCGCCGGTTTATAATTCTGCTTGTCGATTATTATTTTCGATAAAATTTCTTTTAAAATTTCTGAGGTTCCTCCACCAATCGGACCTAAACGACTATCTCTTAATAAACGCGCCAGAGGATATTCTTCCATATATCCATAACCTCCTAACATTTGCAAACAGCTATAGATTGTTTCATCAGCCACTTTAGTAGATTTCAATTTAGCCATCGAGGCCTCTTTCACCACATATTCTTTTTGGTTTAGCCTGGCAACTGTGGCATAGTTAAATATTTTGCAGTGTTCCACATCTGTCGCATGTTCAACAATGGTGTGTCTTAATGCCTGAAATTTGTCTATAGTTTTTCCAAACGCCTCACGTTCCGACATATATCCTATAGTATATTCAATGGCATATTCAGCTCTCGCATGCGCATTTATTGCCATAATCAATCGTTCGAGTGCAAAATGCTGCATAATATAAGGAAAACCCTTTCCTTCTTCACCCATTAGATTTTCTTCGGGAATTTCAACATTATCAAATGCAATTTCGGCAGTATCTGAAGCTCTCCATCCTAATTTATCCAGTTTTGTAGTGGCTATTCCTTTCAGATTCGAATCCACCAAAAACATACTTATACCTTTATTGCCCAATTCCGGACTTGTTTTGGCTGCCACTACATAATAATCTGCATAGACACCATTTGTGATAAAAGTTTTTGAGCCATTAATAACATATTTATTACCCTGCTTAACTGCTGTTGTACGCATTCCGGCAACATCGCTTCCTCCAAAAGGCTCTGTAATACACAATGCCCCTATTTTATCTCCTGAAATACTCGTCGCTAAATAGTCTTGTTTGATCCTCTCGTCGCCTTCTGCATTTAAGTGCGTCATTGCCAAATAAGCATGAGCCCACATTGCTGCCGCAAAACCGGAAGATTTAATTTTTTGAAGTTCCTCTAAAAAAACCACAGTATAAAATAAATCCAAATTCATCCCTCCGTAAGCTTCAGGATAATTGATTCCGAAGAAACCCATTTCGCCAAATTTTTTCCAAATAAAACGCTCTATTGTTCCTGTTTTTTCCCATTTTTCAATGTGCGGGACCACTTCTTTTTGCAAAAAATCTTGTAGGCTCTTTCTAAATAATTCGTGTTCTTCGGTAAAGTATGTTGAATTCATATATATAATTAAGGGTATTTTTATGTCATTTTTTTAGAATTCCAAATATAAAGCAATTATTTTTATTTTTTCAACAGGAAAACCTTTAACTTTTGTTAAATCCTCAATAGTTAAAACCCCATTATTCATGCTTCTGTAAGTGACTATTTCCTTACTAACCGGATATCTAAAATACGGGAATTGAGACAGTTCTTTTACAGATGCATCATTTATTTTTATTTTCTTAATTTCCGTCAGTGATCCAACATAAAATTGCACATTTAGCTTTTCAATAACTTCCGGCGATAATCCCCATATGTCTCTCATCTGCTCCATGCTGACAAAACCTCCCAGCAAATCTTTTTGCTTCAAAATCCGTTCAGACAAACCCGGTCCGATTCCATATATTTTCACCAGGTCTTCCTGGGTCGCCTTATTGATATCGATAAGTGCTATTTTCTCTTTCTTAAACGCAGGCTGTTTTTCTTGTGAAAAATCATTCTTCTTATTTTTAACCCAATCCGGAAATTTGAAATACGGAGAAATGACATTTAACAATGAATCGGAAATTTTTGTGACTGTCTGAAATTCTTGTGCAGAATTTACATATTTATTTGCCTTTCTGAATTCCAGAAGCCTGTCTATTTCAATGGTAGACATCCCTAATTTATAGCCTTTATAATCTGTAATGAAATTAGGGTTAAAAGGATACATTTCCGGTTTACGGCTTGTCTTTGCAATTTTCAGGGAATCCATTTCTGTTTGAAGAGAAAGCCACTCTTGTTTTTCAACAGAGACGTCTTCCTTAATTGTCACATCAATAAAATAAGCCGTTAACTGTATTATCAGTATAATCATGAGTAGTACAAAAATACCCATGCGTTGTTTGGAATCAAACCTGAAGAAAGATTTGTTTATTGGCATATATAAGAAATTGGTTGGCGTAGAAAAAAGAAATGGTGTAAATAAAGAATTTACAAATCAAAAACGGAACTCCGTTTTGTATAGACAAGGTCTTTTAACCTGACCAGAAAGGCAAGTGTGAGATAAACCCCAAACCAGAGACCTACAGTAAAAAAGGAAATATAAATAAAAAACAATCGGACACTGGAAGCCCTCATCCCGAGCCTGTCTGCCAAACGGGACGATACTTCAAAGCCGTGCTTTTCAAAAAAGTGCCTGATGTTTGTTATAAACGACATATCATTGGAAAGTTCAAAAGTAAGCATTTTCCATTTTTTTAATACTACTATTTTCAGTTTTTCATGAGTTCGAGCCCAATTCCACATTCCAGGCAGCGTTTCTTGTTACAATATTCGTTTTTGAGCTGTAATAAGGCCTGCGTTTCATAGGCATTGTTCGCAACAATCCCAAAATCGCGGAACTTATCGATAATTATGTTTTTCTCTGCCGGAATTTCAGAAAGCAATTGTACAATCTCCTCAGAAATATCATTACCTACATAAGCAGCGTAAGCAAATTTTAGCGGCACAACAGTATTAATCAGTAACAAATCAATAAAAGCATTCGTAAGCTTTTTTTCTTTTCTGCGGCTTTGTTTGTCAAACTGATAATGGTCACTCCAATAGTCTGAAGCAGACACATCAAATATTTTATAAAACTCTGCAAGCGACTTGCTTTCTATTATTTTCGAAAATAAATTTGGTTTTGAATGATACAGATTGGCCAATTGCGAAAGTCTGATCGTCGGAAAATTACTTGGGCGAAGTCTAAAAAACTGTACCGGTTCAACATATATTCTCTTCAAAAGATGCTTATTTCTTAAATAATTCCATCGTCCTTTCAAATCCTGAAAATAAACATCTTCATTTTCATTATTAAGCAATCCAGCCCGACCATAAAATAAGGCTTCCAAATTTCTGACTTCAAAACTTTCCTTTCTGATTTTCTGAAAAGGAATGGAAAGTGCCATTTTTAAAAAGGTTTCACCATTATTGTTTAGTCCGAAGTTTTTCGCCAAAAGGCAAAACAATAAAGCTTCCCAATCATTTAAGGTCTCTGAAAATGTATTCCATATCAATCGTGATTTTTTTTCAAGCCTTTCAAAAAACAGCCGTTCTTTCCAATTATCCAGCACAAAACTATCTACCGAGGCAATCTGTTTTTCACAAAAAAGCCAGGTTTTATCCAGCATTAGCGATTCGTAATTCTCCAACATTTTTCCAGAAACAAATTTACTCAGTTCCAAAACGGCAAGTTCCGTGTTGTCTTTTCTGAAAACTTCTGTATCATGTTCCCATACAACATGAAGAATTACATTGTCATAATTAGGATCAGTTTCATGGTTATGCAAATACCAGTCTGATGACTTGCGATGTATTTCAACATTTCCGGCCCATTTTTGGGCACCTATAACAATCTGGGCATTAAAAAAATCTGGCCCGGCTTTCTGAAGATAGAGCCCTGAACTGATAATAGTGAGTTTTTCTCCCTGAGTAGTGTATAATCGGGCAAGATCAAACTTTTTGAACTGCCAGAGAAAATGCAGAAAATCTTCTTTCATCTGTATGGATCTTAAAATTATTATTAGGCGTGTATTACTCAAAAGATTAACTAATGTAGCAAATATTATTTAACAAACAAATCTATCTTTGCGATACTAACTATTATATGAACCATGAAACACTACTTCTTAATCATTTTTGCTTTTTTTACGATTGCTTCTACGGCTCAAAAAAACAACAAAGCCTATAAAATAACCTATTCCAGAACTTCAAACGGAAAAACAATCGAAGGCCAGGATCCTGTTTTGGTATTTTCGGATGCCAATGAATCTATCATTACTTCTGAAAACAATATTACCGGCAAAGCCGAATATCCTTTTGAAGAGACTTTTATTACCCAAAATTCTAATATCATTCAACTTGCACGTCTTTCTTCCTCAAGAAAAATTTTTACTGTTGATAGCTTGTCTCTGGCAAAACAAACCTTTGAAATTGGAAATGAAACCCGCACTATTTTAGGATATAAATGTAAAAAGGCAAAGACGATTATCAACTCAAATACTATTGAGCTGTGGTTTACGAATGACCTGAACATTAAAGGTGCGCCAAGCATTTTAGGACAGAAATTAGGTTTGGTACTCGAAATGAACCGCAATAACAATTACATCATTACTGCTACAAAAATTGAAAAAATCAAATCGATACCAACCAGCTTACTTACATTAAAAAGTAACTTTTCAGCTATTGACGCTTTAACCTACCGCGACCTGCTGTGGAAAAGCCGATTTATTACCATTCCGGTTTTCGAAAACGAAGTCATTAATTTTTCCGATGCATCGAAATCAAACGACAGCATTCTCAGATTTGCCAACGGGACAATTATTCTGAAAAAAATAAAGTTTCCTGAAATCAAATCGGGCAGCCGGGTATTTGTTGACCTGAAAGAACAATCCAACGGAGATGCGTATGACAGGACCGGAACCGTTTTCGCCATCCCTTCCAAAGAAAAATTTTCTTTTATGGAAGGACTGAAAAATGGAGCCAAGACACTTCCTGTCTATGAGAACGGAAATGGAAAACAATATCAGGGCGTAATAAAAACAGGCGAGTTTTCGCCACTATTAGAATTAATGCGATTCTTTACTCCTTTTGGCATCAAACAGTATGGACACATACAGCTAAAAGACAAGACCTGGCACGAAAGTGTACCTTATCGTCAGGATATTTCAGAACTGTATTCTGCCTTGAGCAATCAGGAAGTTTATATAGGAACTTTTATCGGGAATTATGATAAAGGCGGGCATAAGATAAGCCTTAACATTACAATTCATGGAGAAGAGAAACAATCTCCTAAAGACAGCTTTGTATTGCCGCTTTTCAACACGACCAACATTATGGAGATGGCCGGCCAGGAATATGCAACAATGTTCAATAATGAAAAAGGACTGGTTGTAGATTTCGTTTTGGAAAAAGATGTAAAAAATGCCAAACTCCGTTATATTACGACCGGACATGGCGGATGGGAAAATGGAGATGAGTTTGTTCCAAAGAAAAACACAATTCTGTTGGATGGAAAAGAAGCATTTGGGTTTATTCCCTGGCGAATGGATTGCGGTTCTTATCGTCTTTTTAATCCGGCTTCAGGCAATTTCAACAATGGATTATCTTCGTCCGACTATAGCCGTTCCAACTGGTGTCCCGGAACAGTAACCAACCCTATGTTAATCGAATTAGGCGACCTTAAAGCAGGCAGGCATTCTATTCAGGTAAAAATTCCTCAAGGTCCTAATGAAGGAGGCGGTTTTAGTTCCTGGAATGTTTCAGGAATCTTAATTGGTGATTAATCCATTTTTTCAATAAAAAAAGCCTAACATATTTGTTAGGCTTTTTTTATTGTCTGTGTCCCGTCCTGAAATAAGTTGACACCAAATCGACTTTATTATGAAAGACAACGAAAGTAAGGCTCTTAAACGTAGCCAAAAGGATTATAACATGGCTTTTAAATTAGCTGTAATATCCCGAGTTGA